>Ga0134123_10000181_pt1 | contig 42479 bp, 32 predicted proteins | sample KB303_FD_96460 | JGI IMG/M metagenome (GOLD analysis project Ga0134123, IMG submission 96460) | Terrestrial soil microbial communities without Nitrogen fertilizer from Kellogg Biological Station, Michigan, USA - KB3-0-3 | ecosystem: Environmental > Terrestrial > Soil > Unclassified ...
ACTTCTCCAGACGGCTGCTCGCGCCCCCGGTCAGCAACAGTTGCGGAGTCTGACTGAGCTCTCGTCGCATGGCCTCGACAGCCCGCTCGACCAGCGCACCCAGCGCCTGTTCCGCTCCTTGCCGGATTGCACCGAGCGTGTTGTCCGCGAACAGGCCGTCGCGAGTGCCGCCCTGTTGCGCGCGCTGAGCGATGTCGCTGGTACCGTGCAACAGGCTCGAAATCATGAGATCCGGGCCGGGAACGATGAGCCCGCCGAGATGACGACCGCCGGCATCGATGCCGTCGATGGTCAGGGCTGTGCCGACACTGACCACGCAAACAGCACCGCGCTCGAGCGCGTGTGCGCCGATGACCGCGAGCCAGCGGTCTACGCCGAGTTGCGCGGGCTGCGAGTATGCGTTGCGCACGCCACCGGCGGCGGCGCTCGCAGTTACGAACTCAGGCTCGATCTTCCATTCCCGGGAAGTTGCCGTGCGCACGACATCGGCCATGCGTGGACCGCTGACGTTGCTGACCAATACTCGGTCGGCGAGTCCGCCGGTCTCGAGAATGGTTTCGAGGAGCGTCTGCGCCGTCCACGCTGCGTGCACGGCGGCGGACTGCGGCTGCAAGGCGCCCCGCTCGAAGCGCGCCCACTTGATACGCGTGTTACCGATATCGATGAGAAGAATCACCGGGCGGCATCGTAGCGCCTCATGCCCTCACCGCGCGAGCCGCCTCGCGTCAGGCGGTGACGCCGCCGTCCGCGGTTCGGCGCGGACGCACGCGGCGATAGAGTGCACGAGTCTTCATGTACAGCCCGGGATGGGCTGCCAACCAGTGACGGAGCCGGGGAACGACGCGCAGCCGATAGCGAATGCGTCCCGCCAGCGGCACGCGTTCGCCGAGCCCCTCGTCGATTGTGTAGATGCAGGGGTTGCAGGTCCCGCACGGCTGCCCACGGCGCGGGCGGTGGCAGAACCAGGTCAGGCTCATGATTTCATCGAAGCCTGCTTCACGGGCCTGCGCGCGCATTTCGCGCTTGGTGGTATCGAACAGCGGCAAGCGAAAGCAGCGGAACAGCTCGTAGCGGCTATCGCCCCGATATGCGGGGTCCAGACGCACCCGCGAACCGTCGATGAGCCCGGCGAGCTGCTCGCGCGCTTTGTCGTCGCGATGAATGGCGAGCTCCATGCCATCGATGCCGTGAGCGGCACAGTATCGAGCCAGCCACTCGTACTGCCCGCCGATGAAGCCCTTCGCGAGACATCCCTCGTAGTGAGCGGTCAGCACCGCATTTGCAGGGACCGCTGCGACGGCGCAGTCGATGGTCGGCAACAGGCGCGGCGCAGCTTCCGGATGCCGACGGGCGATGAGCTCGCGAATGCGACGCATCGCCTGCTGCTCTTCCGGCACGCCGGGCCGGTGGCGCAAACCATCGACTATGTAATAGGGCTGAACGGCGCGCCGCTCGATCAGCAGCGCCGCCAGCAGTCGAAAAGTGGAATCCCAGCCGCCCGTCCACAGCAGCGGGACCGGAGCCAGATCGAGTTGCTGGTTCTGCATGACCGACCGTAACGCAGTCGACTCCAGCTGCGTTCCAAAAACCGGCGGGCCGGTCGATCCCAAGTCGCTCCAGGGATCGCCGGCCCGCCGTAGCTGTAGCAGCTCCTATCAGCGATCGTTCAGGTCTCTGAACCCGACCGGCGGCACGGTCGGATACTTGTAGCTCGTCTGGTTGGACACGTGCGTCACGCCCTTAACATTGGCCCAGTCGCGCGCTTCCTGCGTAGTGCGCGCAATCACCATCACGCGGCGGTGACCGAGATTGCTGAACGCATGCCCGGCCTGACCGCGATGATAGGCCGTTATGTACAGCGCCGGATGCTCCATGGCGATGCCGTCGACATACTTCTCGCCGGCCAGGGGGGTCGCGTTAGGAACAGTAATGCCCCACACGTTATTGCTCACGATAATGAAGTTCGGATCGATGGCGCGGCGCTTGGCATCCAGCCGGCGCACGAGGTCGACGTTACCGTCGGCCCAGAGCTTCTTCTCGGTCGCAGACCAGCTCGTCCACTGGCTCTGACCCCACGGGCGCGCGCCGATACCGTCGAGGTACACGCCGTCCACCTTGCGTTCGCGCATCAGCTTCTCGACGTAGCTGACGACATAGAGGATCCACTTCGAGCCCGGGCGCATATCGGTCAACTTCGTGCCGGGCCACGCGTAGCGCTGGCCATAGCTCGGGTACGGCCACAGCGGCACTGCGCCGTAATTGTTCATGTAGAGGTCTTCATCCATGGAACAGATGAAGTTGTCGGGCCGTTCGAATGCATTGATGTACGCGTACACCTCGGCCCCTTTCGATCGAGCCGACGCAAAAGCGCTGGAATAGCGGTTGCAGCGCCCGGCGAGGAGCACGCCGGTAGGCTTGGCATAGAGGGACACGTTGGTCGTCGAGCTGTAGGCTATCCCCAGTGGATTGGCCGCTTGGGCGACCCCGGCGAATACAGTGAACAGCAGGGACGCGCCCAGGCAGGCTAACGCTCTCAGTTTCATAATCGACTCTCCCCAGATGGAGGGTGGCACCGGCCCTCGGTGCGGGACCAGTTATGGTTGGCAAACTGAACTACTCGACGAGTGGCTGTTTCCGCCGCTTTCAAGTTTTCCAGGTCATCTATGGCCGAAGCCGGGCGCGAATTTAACGAGCGAGTTCACCCGCAACAATTGTCTCTGATCGATCACAGGGAGAGTGATTACAGCGATGCGCTCGAAACGGCGCTTTTTCGTGACGCGGCACACACCGCGAGCACATCCCATAAGAAAATCCCTGAATCGATCATCGCCTCATGCAGCAACGAAATCGGCGTCGCGCGCAAACATCGCGCGGACCGCGCTCCGTTGCCATTGCAATGAGCGGTGAATGTCGGCGCTCGCGCGGCGATGCACGCCGATTCTCTCGCGGCTCGTGGCGCAGACACGTCAACCAGGATTGAGGATGCGCCCGGCAGTTCGCGCTTTACGGGCTAATTGGCGGGCTTTTCCAATATGTAGGTCACCCGGTGCAGAAATACCTCCTGCAATCCCGGCAGCGCGGTGAGGGGCACGAACAGCCGCGACATCAACCGATAGGAAAGCTTGCGCGAGGCGTTGCGACCGATGCTGCCGATGGGCGCCCGTGAGTTCATCACGACTTTCCAGCCGCCTTCCCGGATCAGCTTGCCGAAGCCGCGGTACGTCGTGCCGTTGATGGTATTGCCCTTCTCCCATGCTTCGAGCTCGGGCGCGTCGCGCCAGTACCATTGGGCGTCGCTGCCACGCTCGCGCAGAATCTCGTAGTACGCGCGCGTGAGCGTGGCGCCGCTGAACAGGTATTGCAGTCCCGGGATGCGCGTGGCCAGGGCCAGGTGATGCTCGACCGGCTGGTAGTAGCTCGGGAACACGACCATCAGGCGTCCTCCCGGGCGCAGCACCCGCCGGCACTCGCTCAGCGTCTGGCGCAGGTTCTGCACGTGCTCGAACACATCGAACGATATGATCGCGTCGACCGACTCCGACTCCAGCGGCAGCGTCTCGCCGTGCGCCACCTCGAAGCGCGCGTCGACCCGCTTGGACTGCGCGAACTGCGTGGCGGCCTCGATGAATTCGGGAGCGACATCGATGCCGAGCAGCCGCTTGAACCGGTAGCGCTCGCACCAGGCGACACTGCGGCCCGCGGTAAAGCAGCCGAGATCGAGCACCTCGCGCTCGGTCAGATACGGCATCAGATCGACCCCGAAGTAGTTGTCCAACGGGTACGTCTGCTCTTCGGCGTAGCGCTTCTGCGATGACGCCAGCATGATCGCGCGGCGGTCGGCTTCGGCAGCGCGCACGAAGCGCTCGTGGCGGAACACCTCCTGGCAGGCACCGATTTCATTCAGGGGCGACGCCGGGCGCACTTCGCCGAGCTTCATGATCGCTTTGGCGAGACCAACGGTATTCATTGCATCCTTCATGTTCGCCGCGGGACTGCGGTGTCTGACATACGTGCCAGGATAGGCAATATGCATGCCTGCTCCGGGCCGGAAAAACTGCCCTTGGCGCGCGCCAACCGGGGTAACTGTTACAACGACAGGGGAATTAGTTGCACGAATCCGGCGGTTCCGACTGTCGCCCGCTGAAGCGGCCGGACCGTTTCGTTGGACATCGCTGTGATGCGCTTCACATTTGGCAAAGCGTGAGTTGCGGCATGCTCCGCAGGCCGTGTGCGTGAGCTTGCCGATGGCAGCATCGTGGTCGGCCGCATGTCACGATGAGCTGATCGTCGCTACTTCGCGAGCGGTGCGGCTGTTAAGTTAACAGTCGTTCACAAATGTGATTTTCTCTTGGCAAACCCGTCGAAAGACGGGGACGCAAAGCTTCCGGTCTAACGGCTCCACACGAGCCTACGACAGCGGGGTTGCCGGCCAGCCGCGGTGCTTGATGGAGCGGCGCGAGGTCGTGACTAACTGCTAACGAGCGAGCGTTTGCGCCCCGCCACCGACGACGATTTCCCGGTGCAATGCGCGTAGGCGCTCGATTAGCAGGACCACAGTCATGATTCAGATTCGATCCCTCGTTGTGAGTTGCGCAGCGTTGCTGCTGGCCAGCGGCGCGCTCGCTGCGGACAAACCGCCGTTTCCGCGGCTCGCCGGTGTGAACATCAGCGGACCGCACAACTACGACGATCCGGCCTATCAAGCACAACTCGCCAAGCTCGGTTTCGCGGTGATCAACTATTGGCCCGGCTGGGACGGCTCGCACACCATGACCATGGAACAGGTAGTGCGCAACATCAAGGCGCGCAATCCCGACACGAAGATCTTCCTCTATCAGATCAGCATGGAGGGCGACGACTACAGCGGGGCGTTCGCGCCGGTCAAGGCCAAGATCGATCAGATGCGCTGGTGGGCCTACCCCGCCGGCGCGACCGGCGACCGCATCCTGTCGCAATATGGCGCGCAAACGGACAAGCCGGTCCACGTCATCAACACGACGCTGTTCACGCCGCGCGACAGCAGCGGCTATCAGTACTGGGAATGGCACACGCGCTGGATCGTGCAGAACTATGTGAAGCCGATTCCCTCGATCGCGGGCCTGTTCGAGGACGCCGTCTTCTGGAAGCCGCGAACGGATGCCGATTGGAATCGCGACGGCGTGATCGACTCCCAGAACAGCGCCAATGCGGCCAAGTGGCTGCGCGAAGGCTATCGCGCGCGCTTCGCGCTGATGCACCAGCTGATGCCGGGCAAGATCATCATCGGCAACATCGCCGACTGGGGCCACAAGGACGCGGTGCTCACCGAGCTGAACCAGACTCTGCAGGGCGGCGTCATGGAAGGAATTCTCGGCACGAGGTACGCGCCCGAGAAGTGGGGTTCGTGGTCGGAGATGATGCGCTGGTACCGCAAGACCATGGCCGCCATCGCCGAGCCGAAGCTGGTGACCTTCAATCAGCGCGGCGTCAAGACCGACTACCAGGCGCTGCGCTATGGCCTGGCGTCATGCCTGCTGGACGACGCCTATTTCTCGTTCACGGACAGCGCGCAGATGTACAAGGGCCTGGTGTGGTTCGACGAGTACGACGCGAAACTCGGCCAGGCGGTCCAGGCACCCGCGACCACGGCGTGGCAGAACGGCGTGTACCGGCGCGACTTCGAGAACGGGATCGCGCTGGTGAATCCGCGCGGCAACGGCCCGCGCGAAGTCACGCTCGAAGAAGACTTCAAGCGCATTGCCGGCAAGCAGGCGCCGGCCGTGAACAACGGTCAGGTGACGCGCAAGGTCCAGCTCAACGATCGCGACGGCATCATCCTGCTGCGACTCAAGCCCACGTCCGCGCCGAGTGCACCGAAGCTCGTGGGCGTGCACTGAGCGCATCGCGCGCTGTTGCCAAGTCGACCCGCAGCTCGGTGACGAGCGTAGTCGGACCGCGAATCGCGAGTGCGCCGAGAAGCGTCGTTGTCGGCTGCTTCGAGTCGAAAGCGCGGGAGATCCAGCCGAGCGGCGGATCCTCCTGACCGCGCACCAGCTGCCAGCGCGCCGCCGCTGGCAGCGTCATATGCAACACGGCGGGACCGTTGCGTGCGATCAATGTCCGGGCGTCGAGTCCCACTTCACAGCCCTCCGCGAAGTGCCACGGCAGCTCGAGCTGATGCTCGCTCCGACATAGCAGCTCATCGCGCACGGTCAGCGTGCCGGTCGCGCGCACGAAGCGCAGCTCCCGCCGATGCACAACGCGATCCTGCAGGCGCCCGTAACCGTCGTGCTCGGCGATCCAGCATTGCTCGTCCGGGGTGACCTCGAAGCTCACCAGCCGGGCGCGCGCGTGCGACAGCCACAGGAAATTGCCCGCGTTGATTGATTGGTCCTGGAGGTCCACGCGCACCGTGTTGTGAGCAATGGTGCCGCGGAAGTAGTCGCGCCAATGCTTGTGCGTGTGGTACGCAAACGTGCCGGGGTCGATCAGCAACTCGTGTCCGCCGGCGCTGAGCGTGAACGACAGCGCGTCGGCATGACCGTGTGCAGCGATGGAAAGGTAACCTAGCGGTCCCGCGTCGGCGACGATACGGACTTCCCGCGGGCTATCGAAATGATCGCCCAGAACGTAGTAGCCGCCGTGGTCGAAGCGCTGCTGGACCGGCGGTCGTGCGGCGTCGCCTGCGTTGCGCACGTAGCTGCCTTCCGCGGCATCGCCGAGCAGCCAGCGGCTCTTGTCGTCGAAAGCGTCAGCCTTCAGCTGGAACTCCGGGCGACCGAACAGCACGGCGCCGCGCGCGAGCAGCGAACGATAGGCGTGACCCTCATGCGGATCGAGCGGTGCGATGACCGCATCGTCAGCGTCACCGAAATTGGGCACGTTCCCGCTCACGTCCATGATGCTCGCAAGAAAGGCGAGCATCGCTTCGAGGCGCTGCCAATAGTTGCGACCGAAGTCGCGACCGTTGGCGCGCCCGACGAGCCCGGCCACGATGAGCATGTCCGCGACTTCGTGGTGATACCAGATCGCCTGCTCGGCATTGACGCCGTCGGCTCTGTTCTGCTCGAGCGCCTCGCGCTCCAGCTCACGGTGCGCGCTGTCGCGCCAACGCTCGCTGCTCTTCCACAGCGGCCAGGTCACGCTCGCGACGAACAGACCGGTCAGCTCGCCCAGCAAATGATTGTTCGCCGACGAATGGCGCGAGAGATGCCGGCTGATGAAGCGGCAGTGCTGATAGATGCTCTTCAGCCATCGCGCGCGAAACGCTTCGCCCGCTGCGCCGTGGAACACGGCTGACTGCGCGCCGCCGAGCAAGTGCCAGGCGAACGACCAGTTCACCAGCCGCAACGCGAGCTCGAGGCTGCTGGTCCAGTGCGGTCCGACTCCGTACGGACACTGCTCGAACCACGAATCCAGCAGCAGCTGACATCCCGACGCGAACTTGCGGTCCCCGGTCAGGTGCCAGGCCTGGGCCAGCGTGACCAGCGCCGCATGACGGCTGGGCTCCCAGAGATATTTGATATCGCCGACCAGGGCCTCGTCGCGATAGTCGATCTGCGTGCTGCGGGTGAGCGGCGCGATCGTGCCGGTCTTTGGATCGCGATTCCATTGCGGCGGAAAGCCCAGGTGCGCGGGACGCAGCGCGAAGATCTGAAAATCGCCGCTGAGAATGCGCTCCGCGGCAGCGGCGTACTTTTTTGCATCGAAGCCGCGCGGCAGCGGCTTGACCCACGGCTCGCCCGTTGCCTGCCCCTCGATGATCGAAGGACTGGCAGCAGCGTCGAAGCGGTCCAGACCGTTGCGAGCGCGCTGCCCGATGCGATACGCGACCTCACGGCCGCTCATCGCGGAAAGGCGGCGAATTGCCCAGGCGAGATTCATGCAGTAGCTGGCTGCGCTCGAACGGCAGCAAGCGACTGCTTGACCGCCGGCCTGTGAATCACGAACGGCGTCTTACCCACCGCAGTGCGCTCCAATTCACCGACGCAGTCAATCGCCACCGCCATGCTGGCGGGAACCTTGAGTCGAATGTTGTGCAACAGGTGGTCGGTGTCTCGCTGCGAGTAGCCGGGCAGCTGCTGCACCAGCAGCCGCACGCTGTCCAGCTGCTCTTGGATGATCTGAACCCGCGCAATGTGCGGGACGTCGCGATAGAAGTGACTCAGGCCGGTGAGCTTCACGCCCTGCGGCGTAAGCAGAATGTCGCTGTCCCGGCCGGTGACGCCATCGAAGGAGCGAATACCGAGCGTGACCTCTTCGATCTCCGCCTTGCCCCACAGCGCCGGCAGGTGGACGAGGTCGCCCGTCCGGTAGCGCACGAGCGTCATCGCCGGATTCCACAGGCTCGTGCCGACGATTTCGTAGACCTTGCGATCCTCGCGCGCATCGACCTGCACGAGCTCCACGTGTGCGTAGCCGGGCACGAAGCGATACTGTCCCGGTTCGGTCGCGCAGGCGCGTGCGACCCGCTCTGCCTGCCCATACCGATCGAGCATGGTGCAGCCCAGAGTCTCGCGTGCGAGCGCCCACACATGCGGATGGAGCATCTCCGACGAGCACGCGACGTGCGGAATGTGCACCTGCTCCCCTGCCCTGCGTAACAACAGGCACAGCGCCTCGAGCGAAGTCGGATACGCGAACAACACCTGCGGGCGAAACTCCCGCAGGATCTGCGCGTAGGCGGCAATCGTGTCGGCGTTCAGGTGACCTGCCGAGCACACGAGCCGCCGGCCGCCGGCCGCAAAGATCCAGTACGGCGGGCGGAAATCGTTGGGATCCTTGATCTCCTCCGTATGCAGCACGGCACAACGAGCGTCGGCAGGCAGGCCGGTCGCTTCGTGGGTTACGAAGTCGATGAATGCCTGCTCGAGCGCAATCTCGCGCGCAGACCGCAACAGCAGGAGCGGCGCTCCGGAGGTGCCGCCGGTGTGGGCCGCAACCGCGAGCCAGCGCGGCCCAGAATAGAACGCGCGTGGATCCGCGCGCACCTGTTGCTGCGCGAGCAGTGGCCAGGTCTCCAGGCTCGCTGTGCCGCGAACCTTCCTGCCATAGCCGCTGCGACGTGCAGCCCACAACACCTTGCTCAAGCGTTCCGACGTCCACGCTCTGCGCTGCGCGAGATCGGCGTCTTTCAGCGTGCGCAAGACCCGCATGGCCTCGTCGTAGAACAGCGGATTACGTCGCAACACATCGCCGAGACGCATTCGCTTCAGGCGACTGATCAGCCCGCTCATGGCGACGTGCTCGCGGTGCCCGTGGCTTGCGCAGCCATGCGGTACAGCCTGGAGACGCGCTGCGCATACACGGCGACGTCAAGCGGCTCTACGGTCGCGCGTGCACGCCGGCCGAGTTGCCCGCGCAAATTGCCGTCCAGGACGACACGCTCGATTTTCTGCGCAAGCTCGGCGACTGCGCCCGGGCGCACCAGCAGTCCGTTCACGCCGTCCTCGATGTATTCCGGAATACTGCCGATCGGCGTGCAGATCGGCGCCAGCCCCCAGGCCATCGCTTCCAGCAGCGACATCGGCAGACCCTCGTAGTACGAGGGCAGGACGAACACATCGGAGCTGGCCAGCAACCGGTCGCGCTCATCCGCCTCGATCCAATTGCGCACTTCCAGGATCTCCTGCAAGCCCAGACGCAGCGCTGCGGCGCGCAGCTCGTCCACCGCGCCGGTGCCTGCAGCCACGACGTGGACCTGAGCCTTGATTCGTTGCGGCAGCTGGCCGAGCGCTTCGAGAAGGTCGAAGGAGCCCTTGTCGCGACTGAGCGATGCCAGGTGAACCAGACGTACCCGGCCGCTGTGCAGCCGCTCCGGCAAGCGCTGGGGCACGGCAACCGGATTCGGCAAAACTTCGATCCGCTCGCGCGGCGCGCCGATCGACGCGTAGAAATCGCGCCAGTCCGCACCGAGCACGATGATTCGCTGCGCGCGCCGCAATGTCTGCTGGATCAACCTGCGTTCGAGCGATGAAATCCGCGCCCAGTACCGCCGATAGCCGCCGCCATGGGCGTGCAGGATCACGGGAACGCCGTGGCGCATGGCCAAACGCGCAATCATCATCTTGCGCCGGCTACTCGCGCCGCTCGCGAAGTGGATGTGCACGACATCGACGCCGCGCTGCAGTTGCGTCCGTACCGCGACGAGACCGCGGAGAAACGTGAGGAGTTTGCGGCTGTGTCCACCTTCGGCCATGGTCGCAACGTGGGTCGCGGTGATATCCCGCGGCAGTGCCGGCAGCAGCAGTCGCTGGACGGCCGATACGCCGCCGCGGACGCGCAGGTCGGGCCCGACCATCAGGATGCGCAGCGCAGGAGGTTGCGCGTGGGCAGCGGACTGCTCCACGCAATTCTCAGACATCGATGGTGACAAGCGAGCGATCGACATGGGAGCACTGCGCAAAACGGCTTGCCGAGTACGGAAGTTCCGGACATAGGCCGGACGCTGCGGGGCGCACGCGGCGATGTGCGCTCGGTCACAGTGTCACAGCGCTCGATGCGGCAGAGTGCCGCGAGGATTGAAGCTGATTTGACAAGGGCAAACCCGTCGAAAGGCGGGGACGCAAAGCCTCCGGTCTAAGGGACGCAAGTCCGATGACAGCGGGGCTGCCAAACTCAAGCGTAGCGTGTCGCTCGGAAGCGACCGCTTCCGGCGCTGCCCCGCAGTGCCTTTTTTGGCCGCCGCTCACCCGAGCGGCCTTGCTCACGCCCTTGCCGCAGCCGCCGGCGCTATGGGGTGTGACATGCGTGAATATCAGGCTCGTGGATCGTTCGGTCGCGTCATCGTGGTCGCGCTGCTGGCCGTGATGCTGGCTGGTTGCGGCGATGACGACAAATCCGAATCGCAGGCGGCCGCCAACCCGAGCGGCAACCCCGGCACCGTGCCGCCGCCCATCCCTCCTCCCCCGCCGCCGAGCTCGACGGGCACGGCGACTCTGGAATGGATCCCGCCGGTGACGACTACGAACGGCGCAACGCTCACCAACCTGGCGGGCTATCGCATCTACTACGGCACCGATGTCACGAAGTTGGTGCAACGAATCGATGTAACCAATGCCGGGGTAGCGACCTATGTCATCGAAGGCTTGGCGCCGGCCACGTATTACTTCGCCGTGACAGCGGTCGACGCGCGGGGGGCGGAGAGCCCGCGCTCGAACGCCGGTCGTAAAGAGATCAGCTAGCTTTCTGCAGCCACGTCAGCGTGACGTGATGGCACCCCACCCGTGAGCATCGCGACCTCGGCTGGCGGGCGCAGCCGCTGCGGGGACGCTCGCGGGTGCGGTCACCGGTTGCTCCATTGCGTTCACCGCAATGCGCATCACAGTGCCGACATACGCCCAGACGAACAGCCAGGGCGAAAAGAGATTCACGAAGAACAAGGCCACGGCCAGGGCCGTCGTGCCAACGACGAAGCCAATCAGGTGCGGACGAACCGTCGCATTCGCGACCCGTGAGGCCGATAGCGCCACCTTGATCGGCACCACGAGCAGCAGCACGGTGCAAATGAGCCCGGGCAGTCCAAGGTTGAACCATGCCAGCAGATAGCTGTTGTGCGTGTTCCAGCGGAACGGCATCGCCGCGTAGGCATTCCAGCCGAAGCCAGTCAGCAGCGTCAGCGGATGCTCGAGCATCGTCCCCATGACGCTGACCCACATGTCCGTGCGCCCCGAAGACAGCCCGCTGAGATCCGAGGTTTTCACAGCGCTGCCGAGCATGCGGCGGCCGAGCAGGTCGCCGAAGCCGAGCGAATACGCAACCCCCACGGCCAGCACCGCCACTGCGAGTGTGCACGCGACGGCCATCATCAGCTTCGTCGGGCGCACGTAGCGCCTGAACAGATACAGGGCGAGCAGCGCCGCGAAAGCTATCGCGACGTAAGCACCGCGCGAAACAGTCATGATCAGCGTCAGCGCCGTAAACGCGGCCGCCGCCATCCAGAACATCCGCCACAGGCCGCGCGTCACGAAAATCGCCGCTGCGATGGCCGGCAAAGACAAGGCAACCAGGGCGCCGTACTGGTTCGACTCGCCGGCCGTGCCTTGCACGCGGCCGTCGCCGCGCAGCTCGATGTCGCCGATCTGCACGTAGCCGAGCGCGTCCAGTACCGCCACGATGTGCGAGAGCGCCAGGCAAATGAGCAGGACCTTCAGCACCGCGACCGCGTCCTCGGTGGAGCGCAGGCCGTAGAAGAACACCAGGAACAGCAACATGTAGTCGACCATCTGGTTCTTCAGCTGCATGCCGCTCGACAGCCAGTTGTAGTGCGGGTAATCGATCGCCAGCACGATCAGTACATAGGTCAGGATCGAATACCCGACCAGCACACCCCACAGGGTCAACATCCCCGGCAGCTGAATGCGATAACGCTGAAACGTCATGCGCAGGAACAGGCCGACGATGATCGCGTACATGAGCGCGTTCTTGATCTTGACGCCCGGCATCGGACCGGGATCGAAGTTGAACACGCCGCTGAGCGTCAGGAACCCGATTAGTGCGATGAGCAGGAAGCGCATGGTTGTCGGGCAACGCCGCAGTCGCGTCGTGGGTTCCGCTACGCTTGGAACCGCGCCAGGAGCGCGCGTGAATAACCCTGCGCGTGACGCAGGAGCATGGTGACTTCCGGCACTCCGGCAAGCCGCAACAACAGCACGAACAAGAGCAAGTACAGCACTGAACCCAGTACCGCGCCGGCGAACCCGAGCGATTCAGTCCAGAACGTGCCGTATAGGATGACAGCCGCCGCCACCGCCGCCGCACTGCTCTTGAGAAGATCGCCCCAATCCGCCAGATCCCGCAGCCCGATCTGGTACGCACGCATCGTCTGATACGCGAGTAAGGCGCCCTCGACGAACCGCGCGATCACGTGCGAGACGACCGCGCCGACCATGCCCCAGCGTGGCACCATCAGCAGCATCAACCCCCCGTTGAGCACAATCGCTACCAGGTTACTGCGCAGCATCGGCGCGGTTTTGTTGATAGTCCGCAGCGGCACCGAGAAGTCGAAGCTATCGCGCAGTAGTGCGAGGACGTAAATCTGAAATATCGGCACTGCCGGCCGGTACGCGTCCGAGAACAACGTCGTAACGACGATATCGGCGAAGCGGGCCAGCACGATGCCGTACGAGATCAGGAAGATGAAGGTCACGACGGTGCTGCGTCGCCAAAGCGCCAGCGCGCGGGCGTTGTCATCTCGGCCCCCGGCGATCTCACCGAGCAGGACGTCGGAAACCGAGTTGCGCAGAATCGTGATGATCGGCTGCGCGTAGGTGCCGATCGCGTAATGCGCGAGCGCGACCGGCCCGAGCATCTTGGTGATGAACAGGCCGCCTAGCGATTTGTTGAAGGTCGCCAGCATCACTGCGAAGCCCAACGGCAAGCAGTAGCGCAGCTGCTCGGCCCACGAGCCGGCCCCGCCTTTCGGCGCCACGCGGTTGCGCCCGTACCAGCTATGGATTGCGATCAGGATGCGAACCGTCTCCAACCCGATCAACGACCAGATGATCACGTTCACCTCGCGCGTCAGTGCCGCCGAGACCGTGACCACCGTGATGCGCGCAACCAGGCGGCCAGTCGTATAGCCCCACATGGAGTAGGGCCGCCGCTCCGCAAGCCAGAGCGCTTCCCAGAAATCGAAGTTGACGAACAACCACGTATAGATGACCGCCGGCAGCGCGTTGTGGCCGATCAGCGCGCCGTCGAAGATCGTGTTCAACACCAGCGTCAGCGCACCCACCAGCGTGCTGCAGATGAGCGTCAGGACGATCGATTGGTTGACGTAGCGCCAGCCGCTCATCGGATCGCGCGGCACGAAGCGCAGCAGGCTGCTGTTGAAGGTGAACGCAGCGAGGCCGGTGAGCACCGTCACGTACAGCAGGAACTCGCGATAACGGCCGAAATCAGCGACTGTGAGCAGCCGCGCCAGGATCAACGGGCTGATCAGGAGCAGCCCGCGATTGAGCATGCGCGTCATCGCGACGATCAGCGTTCGATGTGCGAGGTTGATGGCTCAGTCTCCGCTCGCGGGCCTGGCACGCCACACCTTGGTCTTGCCGTCGTTGCCGAGGTACACCTCTTCCAGGCGATCGGACGTCGTCAGTATCTTGAAGATGCCGGCACCCCGCTGCTCGCGACGCCCGTCTTGTTGGTTCTCGCCGCTGCCGATGATGAAGATGCGCCGGCCGGCGCCGGTGTCCAGAACCTGCTCCAGTTGCTCGCCGCTGTCGATCACAGGCGTACTGGTATAGAAATCGCGGATCACGCCATCGACGCGTTGCACGTACAACTGCGCTTGCTTGCGGCTGATCAGCCAGTAATCGACGCGGCCGAGATAATAGGTCTGTTCCAACACATCCTCCGCGATCAGAATGTCCCCGGGCTTGATGTTCTGGTTGCGGATGAATGCTGCGGCGCCTTTGTGGTCGGGAAACAGCCCCCTACTGGGCATGACCCTGGCGAGCACCTGCGTTGGCTCTACGACCAGCGCCAGCGTGAGCAGCGCGGCGACGGGGCGCCACGAGCGCAGCGAGCCGTTGCCTAAGCGTTGTGCCAACCAGTCGAACGCATACTGCGCGAGTGCAAAAGCGGATACGAGCATCGGCAGCAGCGACGCCGCGGCGTAGCGTGACGGCATGTTCCAGGCAAACAAGCCGAGCACGAACAGCGGGATCCACAGTCCGAGCAGCGCGACCAGCGCATAATCTGGCGCGCGCTGCCGGTTCGCAATCCGCCACAATCCCCACGCCGTGGCGCAAAACGCCAGTACCGCGGCGCAGAGCGAGAACTGCGAGACGCGCACGTACTGCCACACGCTCGGCTGGCCGATGATCACGCCGACCAGCTTCACGACCGAGCCGGGACGTGAAGCGAGAAACGTCACCTGAATCAAGCCAACGGCAGCACTCGACAACAGGAAGATCCCGAGTCTGCGCAATACGATCGGACCGGCAGCGCGGTATGCGACCACCGCGCCGGCCAGCCCGAACAGCACCGCCAAGTGATAAAACAGCAGCAGCTGCAAGGCCAACGCGATCAACAGCAACAGCGCCGCGCAGAACGCGGGCAGCCGCTGTGGCACCTTGCGGCCCAGGTGCACCGTAAATACAGCCGTGAGGGCACCAGTGACGAGCAGCGCGATCTGGAATTCGCGCGGGTAGCCCGTGGGGCGACTGCCGCGCCAGCCGGGCAGCGCGATGTCCGCCGCGTACTCGGGTGGCGGCACCGGGTATTGCGAGTTCACCCACGCATCGATGGCCAGGAAAGCGATCATGATGAATACGCAGGCGATGAGGCCCTGCACGATCTTGCGCGCGTCTGCGTGGAGAATGCCGGGCAGCAGAAAGAGCAGCCCTACCGTCACGGCGAGCGTGTGCAACTCGATGCCTACCGTGAGAGCGGCCACGGCGCCGACGAGCCAACGAAGGCGCCCGGTGCGCTCCCATTCGAAGAGGCATGCCATGCAGCCGGCGACCGCGGCAAGCATGAAGATGTACATGCGTGCCGTTTGCGAGTACTCGATCGCTTGCGGCAGCAACGCAATCGTCGCAGCGAGTGCCAGATTCCACTGCGGCCGCAGGAAACGCCGCCCGACCAGGTACGTGAGCGCAATCAACAGCACGCCGCACAGCGCGGAGGGCAGACGCAAGGCCCATTCCGATTGTCCGAAGAGCTGTACCGAGAGCGCCATCAAGTACAGCTCGGTCAGCCCCCGCGGATACAACATGCCGCTCGGCAGGAGCGGACGACCGTCCTTCAGGATGTGCATCGTGGCCATGGCCATCGTTTCCTCGTCGCCGTGCAGCCCAGGCACGCCGAGATTCCAGAAGCGCACGAGGATTCCGATGCCGAGCAGCGCCGCGAAGAGAACTCGATGCAGCACGCGCGCACGCTCCAGCGGCGCGGTGACTTCGAACAACGCAGCCAGCGAACGCAGGACTTCCGCGACCCACACACTCAAATGCGTAGTGGCAGATGTTGCGGGCCGGCTTACTGCATTGGACATGAATCAGAGCGGAGCAAAAGACGTACCACGGCGGCGATGTACTCGCTTCGCCGACTGCGTGCACGCACTAACGCCCGCTTGCTCGCAGAGGTTTCCTCGGCGCGAGCCGCCGAGCAGACCCCGGAGAAAACCTTACAAGCGCGCTTGCAACCGTTACACCGCAAAGCTTGTACAAATTGCGCATGCGCTCGCTCCAGCCGCGCGCGAGTACATAAATTCTGACGTGACCCCGGCACCGAACGTGTAGCGCATGCGTTGTCATTGCCAAGATGAATCGCATGCAACGCAATCCTGCAGGACTCGTCGCCCAAGAATTCGACGTTCTGATCATTGGTGCAGGAGCATTCGGAGCGGCGGCTGCTCGTGACGCCGCGCTGCGCGGACTGCGCACGGCACTGATCGAGCGCGCCGATTTCGGCGGCGCAACCTCGGCCGAATGCTTCAAGATGGTTCACGGCGGCATCCGCTACCTGCAGCATGCAGACGTGCCGCGGTTGCGGGCATCGTCCTACGAGCGGTCGGCATTGCTGCGCATCGCGCCGCACCTGGTGCAGCCGCTGCCGATCGCGATCCCGACGTATGGTTCCGGTCGCCGCGGGCGCGCGTTCCTCGCCGCCGGCGCAACGGTGTACGACCTTCTCACGCTCGATCGAAACCGCGGCATCCGCGATCGGCACAGACAGATTCGCCGCAGTCGATTTCTTGCGCGCGCGCGGCTGCTCGAGTTGTTTCCGCATCTGCGCGCGCCGGGCCTCACGGGCGCCGTCGTCTTCGAGGACGGCCAGATGCACAACCCGGCGCGGCTGGTGCTCGCGTTCGTCAGCTCTGCAGTCGACGCCGGCGCGACGGCATGCAATTACGTCGAAGCGACGAAATTCCTGTGGCGCGACTCTGCCGTGTGCGGCGTGCGCGCACGGGACCGATTGACGGGCGAGGAATTCGATGTGCGCGCACGGCTGACGCTCAACGCCGCCGGGCCTTGGGCCGATTATCTGCAGAACGACCCGCAACACTTCGGCGAGTGGCAGCGCCTGCCGTTCTCGCGCGATGCCTATTTCATAGTCGATCGCGCGCCGACTTCCGAGTACGGTGTGGCCGTGCAGGGCCTGAGCCGCGATAAAGATGCAGTGCTCGGCCGGGCGACCCGCCATCTGTTCGCAGTGCCGTGGCGGGACAAGACGCTGGTCGGTGTGTGGCACACGTTATTCCCCGAATTTCCGGATGGCGCGCACGTGCGGCTGGACGAGATCGAGACCTGGATGGCCGAGCTCAATTCCGTCTACCCCACGCTGCAGTTGACGCCGTCCGAAGTCACTTTCGCGAACTGCGGGCTCGTGCCGTTCGGCGAGACGGCGACTGCCACCGAGCTGAGCTTCGGCAAAGAGTCGCGCCTCGTCGATCATCGGGCCGCGCACGGCGTGAGCGGGCTGGTGAGCCTGGTCGGCATTCGCTTCACGACAGCGAGAGCCGATGCTGCGCGTGCGCTCGATATGCTCCTACGACAGCTGCCCCGCGCGCCGCGGGGCCTCGACACCGCGCTGCTCCCGCTCGCCGGAGGCGAGATCGACGACTTCGCCGCATTCGAAGCGCAGGCTCTGCGCACCAAGCCGGACGAAGTCAACGACGTCAGCTTGCGCGCGTTGCTGCGCAATCATGGCGCACGTTATGCGCAAGTCTTACGCGGCGACGCAGACGCGGGCGCGTGCATCGGCGAGACGACCACGCTGCGAGCCGAGATTCGTCACGCAATCGAAGGTGAGATGGCAGTGAAACTCGAAGACGTCGTCATGCGTCGCACCGAACTGGCCGCGGGCTCGCATCCGGGCCGGCGCGCATTGGAGGCAACAGCGATGATGATGGCGCAGCATCTGCAATGGTCCGACAGCCGCATGCGCGAAGAGCTGACGGCGCTGGAGCGCACGCTGGCGCGTCATCTCGCACGCGCTCCGGCCGAGGCCGCGAGTGCACCGCAGATCGTGCGCGCCAGACATGGCGCGATGCTTGCAAACTCACGCGCATGAGCGACACGCAAGGGACTATGAACAATCGACAGACTTCGACACCGATGCGCTTGCTGGTCACCGGCGCGACCGGTTTCATCGGCTCGCGCCTCGCGCTGCACGCGCGCCGCAACGGCATCGACGTGCTCGCGACCGGGCGCGCGGAAATCGACGTCGAGCGCGAGCGTCTTGCCGAGCTGCGCGCGGCGGAAATTCCAGTAGAAGTTGGCACGCTGCACGATGTCGGCTTCGTGCGACGTCTGGTGCGCGACCGCACAGTCGTGATTCATTTGGCCGCCGCACAACACGAATCGCACATGCCGGCGGCGTATTTCCGCTCGGTCAACGTGGATGTGGTGCGGCAGTTGCTGCAAGAGTGTCGCGCCGCCGCGATCCGCCGCTTCGTGTATGGCAGCACCATGGGCGTGTACGGCGACGCGAGCGAGCAGCAGCTGGACGAGCAGAGCGAGGTACGCCCTGAAAATCCCTACCAGGAGACGAAGCTGGAAGCCGAGGCACTGGTGCGGGCGCGCGAGTACGACTTCGACACCTCGATCGTGCGCATCGCGGAAACGTATGGGCCGGGCGATTGGCGGCTGCTGAAGCTGTTTCGCGCGATCGAGCGCGGCCACTTCTTCATGATCGGCCGCGGCAGCAACCGGCGGCAGTGCATCCACGTCAACGACCTGGTGCGCGGACTGATGCTCGCCGCCGAGCATCCGGCGGCCGTCAGCGAGACGATGATCATGGCGGGCCGCGAGGTCATGACGACGAACGAGATGGTCGAGCGCATCGCAACCGCGCTGGATCGTAAGCCGCCGCGCACACAGCTGCCGATGTGGCCGTTCCTGGCCGCGGCGACGGTGTTGGAAACGACGCTGCAGCCGTTGCGGATTCATCCGCCGCTGCATCGCCGGCGGCTGGACTTTTTCCGTCGATCGTTCGTTTTCTCGACGGTGAAGGCGCAGCGCTTGCTCGGCTTCACGCCGGAGATCGATTTTCAGTCCGGCGCGGCGGACACCGCGCGGTGGTATCGCTCACGCGGCCTGCTGGCGCCGCGTGCAGCGGATGAAGTGGCAGGAAGAGTGGAATCGGCCTAAGACCATGTCTGCAACATTCTTCAATCCCGCGCAGCCCGCCGAGCGCATCCCGCCGACCACGGACCTGGAATCGACCACGGACCTGAACGGCCACACCACGGACCTTGCGCCTGTGACGCCAGCGACGACAGATATCGAGCCCGCGGAGCTTTCCGCCGAACTTGCCGCCGAAGTCGCCCCCGAAGTCGCACCCGAAGTCGCCCCCGAAATCGTTGCGGCTTCCCAGCTGCAACGGATCGAGCGAGAACCGCGTCGACTCCGCCCGGCAGCCCCAACAACGCTCGCGCCCGGCGCAGTGCTATGCGACCGCTTCATTCTCGAACGCGTCGTCGGCAGCGGCGGCACCGCAGTCGTCTACCAGGCACGCGATTTGAGCGCGCACGGCGATGGTGCTGCAAAGGTTCGCGTCGCTGTGAAGGTGCCGCGTGCGGGCCGCGATCGGGAACGTGCCGCCACCCGTCTGCATCATGAATTCGCGCAGGCCTGCAAGCTTTCGCATCCGAGCATCGTCCGGGTGTTCGAGCTGATCGAGCACGACGACTCGTACTTCATGACGATGGAGCTCATCGAGGGGCGGCTGCTCGCGACCATCGTGCGCGATTGGACGATGCTGCCGCGAGCGCTGGCGAACAAGATCCTGCGTTCGTGCGCGCTGGCCCTGCAGCACGCGCACGAGCACGACGTCGTGCACGGCGACTTCAAGCCCGGCAACGTGTTCCTGACGCGCGAAGAAGAGGTGAAAATCGTCGACTTCGGCGCTTCTGCGGCACTCTCCGGCGACAGCTCGCGCATTCCCGCGGGCACGCCCGCGTACGCCAGCCCGCAAGTGCTGAGCGGCGAGACTCCGGATCGCCGCGACGACGTTTTCAGTTTCGCGTGCGTCGCGTACGAGGTGCTCACGGGACAGCATCCATTCCAGCACCGCTCGTCGCTGGACGCGCGCGATGCCGGTGTTACGCCGACCCGGGCGTGGAATCTGTCGGCACCGCAATGGCTCGGACTGCTGTCGGCGCTCTCGTGGGATCGCGAGCAGCGCCCGGCGGACATCATGACGCTGCTCGAATCGCTGTTGACCCACGCGGAGCCGATCGCGTTGGGACCACCGATTCAGCTCCTCGGCAATGTGGTCCCGACGGAGTTGCCGCAAGAGCTCATCCCCGCGCAACGCGGCTGGGGCTTTTTCGCCTTCGTCGCCTGCGCGATCGTGATGATCTTCATCGCCGTGCAACGCCAGGACGGCCCGGACCAGAACGAAACGGCAATCGATGCGGCGGTGGCGCACGAGGTCGCTGACGAGCCGGCGTCGCTGCCGACGCTGACGAGCTCCGTTGCGGGCTCGGTCGAGCGGCCGCGCGAAGGCCTGCCGCTGGGCACCACCGAGTCATCGTTCGCCGCCGACGCGCAGCTGGCAGCCGCGAGCCATCCTGCACTGGTGTCGCCTGCACCGCCGTCGGAGGCGATCCCAGCTCCCGACAAGCCCCCGTCGGCGCCGCCAGGGCCACTAAGCGAGATCTCCTTCGACTCGAGCTCGATCGTCACGACGGAAAGCTCGGTGGCTGCCGTGTTCGTGATCAAGCGCTCGCAGCCGCTGCGCGGCCGCGTGCGCGTGCAATGGATCGCCAAGAGCGGGACTGCCGATGCCGGGATCGACTTCGCCTCGGAGGCGTCGGGCTCAGTGGAATTCGCCGACGGCCAGGCGCAGCGCGCGATCTACGTACCGCTGCGCAACGATCTGCTGACGGAAGGCGACGAGACGTTCACGGTGCAGCTGGTGTCGCCGCAGAATGCGAAGCTGGGCGCGAACTCGAAATCGACCGCTACGATCAAGGACGACGACTGATCACTTCACTGCGGACGCGGCGACCTTCTTGCTCAACACGCGCACCTTCTTGCCATACAGCATGAAGATCACGCGCATGCCGAGCTCCAGAACGGTGGTCACTGCGAGCCCGACATAGTTCAGCGGATTCTTCCAGAACACGTACAGCTTCAGCGCGAACGGCCGCACCTGCCGGAAGCCGCCGAGCTCCAGCAGCTGCGTCAGGCTGTACTCCGTCACGAGATAGAAGTGATCGATGTTGTGCGCGAGGTTTTCCGAGCCCACCAGCGGATTCGCGCCGTTCATCGCGTACACGATGATGCGGCCGCCGGGGCGCAGCGCTGCGTTACACAGCTGCAGAAACTCGATCGTCTCCTGGTGCGTGAGATGGTTCAGCTCCTGCTCGGGAATGATCACGTCGAACTCGCCGCGGCTGCGCTCCAGATAGCCGAAAGCTTCCGCCACTTCGCATGGCAGGCTGCGGCGCCGCGCATGCTCGACCTTGCCCGGATCGGAGTCGATGCCGACGACCGATTTGTAGCCGGCCTGCGCGAGCACGTTGACGAGATAGCCGGGGCCGCAACTGATCACCAGGATGCGCGCCCCGCGGTCGGCGGGCAGATGCTGCAAGTAGTTGGCGCGGTAATACGCTGCGAACGAGCTGTAGCCCGCCTCGATGTCCTTCGGCGCCTGCCAGTAGGAGTCGAAGGGCTCCAGGCGGGCAGCGAGCACGCGGCGGGTGGCCGCGGCCTTCTGGGGCACGAGGGGCTGAGCATTCATAGTGGAACTCCTGACCGTCCCGGTAAATTCGTCAATACGAGCCGGAGTTCCCCGGACGGGCTGCAGGCATAGAACTTGCTCGGTTGTCTCTGATGCGCATCCTTTTTTGCAACTACGAATACCCGCCGCTCGGCGGCGGCGGCGGTGTGGTGATGGCAGCGCTGGCGCGCCATCTCGCGCGGCGCCACGAGGTGACTGTGCTCACTTCGCGCGCCGGCGATCTCGCCGCCGAATCCGACGATCAGGGCGTGCACGTCATCCGCGTGCCGGTGTTCTTTCGTCGCCAGCTCGCGGTCGCGAACTTTCCTTCGATGCTCGCGTACCTGCCGAGCGGTTTCGCGCGCGGCCTGAGATTGCGGCGAGCGGACTTCGACGTAATCAACACGCACTTCGTCGTGCCGACCGGACCGCTCGGCGCCGCGCTCGCGCGCTGGCATCGATTGCCGAACGTGTTGTCCGTGCACGGCGGCGATCTGTTCGATCCGAGCAAACGCTCATCGCCGCACCAGCATGCGCCGCTGCGGGCCGCGGTGCGCTGGATGCTCGCTGCAGCCGACGATGTCGTCGGCCAGTCGCGCGATACCGTGCGTCACGTCAACGAGCTGTACGGCGTCGATCGGGACGTCCGACTCATTCCACTCGGAATCGAGCGACCGCCACAGACGCGCTTTACCGCGTCACGCGCGACTTTCGGCCTGCCGCACGATGCGTTCGTCATGGTCACTATCGGGCGACTGGTCGCACGCAAGGCGACGACGCAGCTCGTCGACGTGCTGGCAGCGAGCGCGATTCCGAATGCGCACCTGCTGATCATCGGCGACGGTCCGGACGCCGCAGCCATCCGGCAGCGAGCAGCAGACCTTGGCGTGGCGCAGCGCGTGCACTTGCCGGGACAGGTCGCAGAGGCGGACAAGTACGCCGCGCTCGGGATTGCCGACGCATTCGTCTCGACCAGCCAGCACGAAGGCTTCGGCCTGGTGTTCCTGGAAGCGATGGCATGCGGCCTGCCGATCATCTGCTACGACCGCGGCGGGCAGACCGACTTCCTGGCGAGCGGCGAGACCGGCTTCGTGGTGCGGCTGAACGACACGCTGGCGTTCGGCCATGCAGTCCGTGCAATTCATGCCGACATTTATTTGCGGCGGCGCCTCGGGCAGCGGAACCGACAGCAGGTCGAAAACTATTTCATAGACAGCTGCGCGGCCCGCTATGAGAAGGTGTTCGAGGCGGCGATCGATCGCCGCCTGGCAAGCGAACGCGGCGTGGCCCCGACCAGTTAGTAGTCACGAGTCCTCAAGTCCCTTCCCAACGTCATGTGCGGCATCGCAGGCATTGTGAGTACCGATCCGGCGCACGCTATCGCGATGCGCCGCATGCTCGATGCACTGGCGCATCGCGGCCCGGACGGCGAAGGGATCTACCATGACGGTTCGGTGACACATCACCCGGTCGCGACGCTGGGCCATCGCCGCCTGTCGATCATCGACCTGGCCGGCGGCCAGCAGCCGTTGCAGAACGCCGATCGTTCGATCGTGCTGGTGTGCAACGGCGAGATCTACAACTACCGCGAGCTGCGCCGCGAGCTCGAGCGCGACGGCCACGCATTTCTGACTCACAGCGACTGCGAGGTCATCATCGGCCTGTACGAGCGTTATGGCGACCGGCTGCTCGATCGCCTGCGCGGCATGTTCGCCTTCGTGCTGTGGGATGTAAAACGCCGCCGCCTGCTCGTGGCGCGCGACCACCTCGGACAGAAGCCGCTGTACTACCTGCACGACGAACGCGGTTTCGCGTGCGCGTCGGAGATCAAGGCGCTGCTCGCCTTCGACGCACGAGCGCCGCGGATGAATCTCGCGGCGCTCGATCAATATCTCGCACTGCGCCTGATCGACGCGCCGCTGTCGATGTTCGAAGGCATTCACAAGCTGCCGCCGGGACACTCGCTGGTGCTCGAAGCCGGCGGCACGCCGCGCATCGAACGCTACTGGCGGCTCGAGCAGGAGCCGAAACTGACGGGCTCAGAGGATCAGCTGTGCGATGAGCTGGAGGCGCGCATCGAAGAGGCACTGCGGCTGCACCTGGTGAGCGACGTGCCGGTGGGCGCATTCCTCAGCGGCGGCATGGATTCGAGCCTGCTGGTCGCGATGCTCGCGCGCAAGGTCGGAGTGCGCCAGCTACCGACCTTCACGATGGGACTCGACTATCAACGTTTCGATGAAGCGCCTGCCGCGCGTGCCGTCGCGCAGATGCTCGGCACCGAACATCACGAAGAGCGCGTCAAGCCCGAGATCACCGCGCTGCTACCCGATCTGGTTGCTGCGCTGGACGAGCCGTCCGATCCGCTGTCGCTGTGCACGTGGCTGCTGGCACGCTTCACGCGCCGTCACGTCAAGGTCGTGATCGGCGGCGATGGCGGCGACGAGCTGTTCGGCGGCTATGACCGTTACTATGGAAATCTCTACGCGTCGCACTACGGCAGGGTCCCGGAGACTCTGCGCCGGCGCGTGCTGGCGCCTGCCGTCGCGTTGATTCCCGAATCCGGTTGGTACAAGAGCGTCGGCCACCAGCTGCGCTGGCTGCATCATCTGTCGTTTCACTCGGGCGGCGCGCGCTATGCCGCGAGCCTGTCTTATTTCTATTTCGATCGCGAGCGGCGCGCCGGGCTGTTCGCACCGCAGGTCGCCGAGCAGTGGCGAGGGCTCGACGCCGAAGCTGCGATCCGCACTCCGTACGAGACGGCGCCAGGCAACCAACCTCTCGATCGGATGCTGTTCGCCGACAGCATGGTCCGGTTGCCGAATCATCCGGTCATGATCACGGACCGCATCTGCATGGCGCACGGTCTGGAGGCGCGCAGCCCGTTCATGGATCACGAGCTCGCCGCCTTTGCCGCGCGGCTGGCGCCGGCACTGAAAGTTCGCGGCGGCACGCTGCGCTACATCCAGCGCAAGCTCGCGGCGCGTTATCTGCCGCCGCACATCTTGAATCGTCCGAAGCAGGGCTTCTCGTCTGCCCTGCCCTACCTGCTGCAGCGTGAGTACGCACAGCTGTATTCGACCTGCCTGCGCGACTCGCGGCTCGCGCGCGACCGCATCCTCGACGGCGCCGTGATGACGCGATTGATCGACGAGCACCTGGCGAAGCGCGCCGACCACGGCAACCGCCTGTGGCTGCTCATCAACGCGGAGGTGTGGTACCGGATGGCGATCCTCGGCGAGTCGAAGGAAGACATGCAGCGCGAGCTGACATACCAGCAGCCCGAGAAGAAGGCTGCAGGCGGCAGGCTGTAGCCAGAATGAAAAACTGGTTGCGCATTTCGATCACGGTGCTCGCCTGCGCGCTGCTGCTCATCTACGTCGTCGACGTGCGCGCGGTGTGGCAGACGCTGAGTCGCTGCGATCCCATCTGGGCAGTCGTCGCACTCGGCGCGTTCCTGCTCGACCGGGTGCTGATGAGCTTCAAGTGGGGCCTGCTGCTCACGATTCGCGGCTATCGCGTGACGCTGACGGAGCGGCTGATGGTCTACTGCAGCTCCATGATGTGGGGGCTGGCGTTGCCGAGCACGGTCGGCGCGGACGGTATCAGGATCCTGCTGGTGCGCCGCTTCGGCGTGCGCGTCGACGATGCGCTCGCGACGATCCTCGTCGAGCGCGGGCTGGGCTTCGTGTCGGCGCTGCTCATGGGCGTGATGAGCCTGCTGCTGCTGAGATTCCTCGTCCCCGACGCGTCGGAGTACGACACACCGCTCCTCATCGGCATCGCGAGCCTGCTGGTCGCGATCGTCCTGCTGCTGTTGTCGTTCAACAGCAAGGCCGTCACTTCGGTGCTGAACCTGCTGCCGCGGCGTGTCGCGCAGAGCTCCGCCGCGCGGCTGGTTTCGCGACTGCACGAGGCCTATCGCTCGCTCGCCTCCGATCGCGGCAGGCTCGCGTGGTTCTTCGCGCTCACGCTCGCGGAGCAGCTGCTCGTTACCCTGTGCTATGGGCTCGTCGCCCTGGCCCTGCAGCTGAAATTCAACCTGGTGTTCCTGCTGGCCGCGGTGCCGCTGGCGATCCTGATCTCGCGGCTGCCGATCTCCATCGATGGCCTCGGCGTCTATGAAGGCATCTTCATCGGCATCATGTCGCTGGCCGGCGTGCGTCCGGACGACTCGCTCGCGCTCTCAGTCGCGGCGCGCATCTTCCAGATCGTAGTGTGGCTGCCCTGGTGGCTGATGCTGGTCGCACGCACCGGCGCGCTGCGGCCGCCTGCCGAGTCGGGCACGTCCGAGCCGACGAGCAACGAGCCGCCGCCGCGGCGCGTTGCGACTCCTTGATTATCGCCTGTTGGGACTACTGCCTGTTGGCGTACGAGTACGAGTAGTACGCCGCGTCGTTGCGCTCCGCCGAGCGGTTCAGCACGACGCCCAGCAGGTTCATCTCCGCCAGCACTTCCTTGGCGCGAGTCAGCTGGTTGCGATCGGTCGTGCCTTCTGCGACGACCAGCAGCAGACCGTCGATCTGCGGCGCGAATGCCAGGACGTCGTCCGCCGCAAGCACCGGCGGCATGTCGAAGATCAGGATGCGTCGCGGCGTTTCCGCTTCCAGCGCCTGCATCAGCTCGCCCATGCGCGGCGAGGTCAGTGTCTCGGAAGCATTCAGGAGCGGCGTGAAGTTCGGAATGATCGCGAGCCGCTCGATATCCGACGGCGCATACACGATGTTCTCGAACGTGGCGTCGCCCTGCAGATAGTCGCTGAGACCCTTCTCGCCGTGGGTGCTGCGCAATCCGAGGTACTCGGCGACGCGCGGCCGCTGCAGATCGAGGTCGACCAGCGCGACCCAGGTGTTCACGTCCTGTGCCAGCGCAATCGCCAGGTTGATGGCAGTGAGCGTCTTGCCCTCGCCCGCCGTCACGCCGGTCAGCGCGAACGAGCGCCACTGATTCGCTTCCAGGCGCCGCAGCACGCGCGTGCGCAGGATCTTGTATGCGCGCAAGGCCCCGGCGTCCTGGAGCTGCGGCAGTACGAAGTTGTCGTGCAACACTGCCTTGTCAAGCGTGACAGGCTGAAAGCGCTGCGCATGCGAAGTGTCGACCGGCGCCGTCGGTACACGCCGCAGACGGGCCTGGCCACGCGGCGGATCCGTCGCAGCCTGCCGGTTCTGGCGTTCGGCGTTCTTGCGGACTGCTTCTTCGATGATGCTCATTTACCCTGCTCCAGCTGTCGCGCGTGAGAACGCCCAGCGCATCTTGCGATGCGGATTGCGACCGGCCCGCTCGATGACCGGCACCGCGGTCAGCGGCGTCACGTCGAGGATGTCGCGGATGTCGCGTACGCCGCGCACTGTCGGATCGAGCAGTTGGGAGAACACGATCGCGGTCAGCCCGACGATCAGCGCCAGCGCGAAGGCGACTGCAAATATCGCGAGGCGCTGCGGCTTGGCCGGCTCGTCCGGCGTTCCCGGTCTGGACTTGATGTGGAACTTGTCGGCAGTGCCGCCGGCAATCGCCGCCTCGCTGACCTCGGCATCCATCTGGCGCCGGAGCAGCTCCTCGAACTTCGAGCGCGCACCCGCGAGATCGCGCGTCACGGTCTGGTAATCGCGCTCGACCTGCGGCGACGCCGACATGCGCCCCTCGAGGTCCGTCATCTTCTTGCGCAGCTCGAGGCCGCGCGCCTGCAGCGCAGCGATCTGCGTGTCGGTGGCGTTGAGCTGCGTCTGCAGCTGCACCGCCATCGGCGAATCCGAGGCGAGGGTCGTGTCGGCAGACTCACCGGCCTTGATGCGCGCCTCCAGCGAATCGATGTTGCGCTGGATGCGCTTGATGTCCGGATGATCTTCGCCGTAGCGCTGGCGCGCCTCGGCGAGGATCGAGCGCTGCTGCTGCACCTGCTGCCGCAGCGTCATGCCGCTCGGGGAGCCGCCGGAGCGCATCATGTCGATCTGCCGGCGCAGCGAGATCAGGTCGGGGTGGTTCGGATCATAGGTCGCGAGCTTCTGCTTGTACTCGTTCTCGAGCGCCTGCAGGCTGTTGGTCTCCGGCCCGGTGGAACGCGCCTGCTGCAGCTGCGCGACCAGGAACACACGCTCGCGCCGCAGGCCCTGCAGTTGCGACTCGGTGCTGTTGATCTCGTTCTCGGCGCGGTCCATCGAGTTCATGTTCATGCCAGTCGTGTCGGGCAGCTGGCCGATGTTCTTCGCTTTGAACTCCGCCAGCTTGCCCTCGAGCTCGGCGACGCGCTGGCGCATGCGATCTGCTTCGGCCGCGAAGAACTGCGCGTTGCCAGCGGCAAAGCTGCGACGGTCCTGGCGGTTGCCCTCGAGGAAAGCCTGCGTCAGCCAGGCTGCGCCTTCATGTGCGCGTTGCGGATCGCGGTTGTCGTAGCTGACCGTGAACGCAGTTACGACCTCGCGCTCGCGACCATTGTTGGGGTCGAGAATCGGCACCGTCACCATGTCGACCCTGATGTCCTTGTGCAGCCGCTGCAGCGCTCCCTTGGGATCTTCAGCCTGGTCGTCATACAACCGCTCCTTCGCCAGGAGCTGCCGCAGATTCTTGTCGCTCAGCACCTGAGTAGTGAGGCTCTGCACGTACTGGTCGGCGTAGAGCGGCTCGTCCGACTCACGCGCGATCGAATCCTGCAGCGTGCCGTTGGCAGCGCCCTCGCGAACGCTCTCCGCGCCCTCGATCTCGATCAGGCCCTGCGAGCGGTAGATGTCCGGCAGGCCGAGGGCGAGCAATCCGCCCAGCGCCAGGATCGGCAATCCCACCATGAACAACAAACGCTTGCGCTTGCGCAGGATGCTGAGGTAGTCGCCGAAGCCGGGATCTTCATCGGCGGGGCCGGGGACGATGGTCGGTTGCTGCTGCATGTCTGTTAGTGATCCGGTCGTCAGTTCAAGCGCCTGGGTTCGTACACGAAGCCGACGAGGAATCCGTTCGCACTGCGATCGGACAACTCGTCCGCATACTCCTGCCACCGATAGCTATAGGTGGCCGTCACCGCGAAGTCGCGCAGCACGCGCCACTCGAAACCGCCTTCGGCCGCCACGTACTTGCGCGTCGCGAACGTCGAGGCGGGATCGATGCTGTCGTCGTGCGACGCGCGCGCCCCCAGCATGAGTGCGATACGCGGCGACACGCCGTGGTGAATCCGCATACGCAACTGGTAGCGCTCCACAACAGTTCCCGCGGAAACGGGCTCGACGGTCCGCGTGAGGTCGAGGAACAGCGTGTTGCGCTGGTTGTTCCAGCTGCCGCCGATGCCGCCGATGGCATTGGTGTCGCTTGCGCCGTTCTCGGGTTCAGTCTGCTGCGCGCCCACCCGGACGTAGACCCGCGAATTTTCGGTGAAGTTCGTGTCCCATTGCAGGTAGGCGCCGTAAGCGTCGGTATCGAAGGTCGTCTCGTACCGCGATGCAAGAGCGTGCACCGACAGCGACGAGCGCTCCGAGAACCGGTAACCCCAGCCCGCCTCGACGCCCTCCTCGCTGAAATCCTGCTGGGCGTTCTCGAGCTGCTTCTCGAAGTCCGCTTGCAGGTAATAGGCGTTGAAATCGAGGCGCTGGCGCTGGGTCACGTCATAGCTGATGAACGGCGAGACGCTCAGGTAGTCGCGCTTGTTGTGCTCGATGAAGCGGCCGGAATCGCCCGTCGCGGGATTGCCCAGGTCGCCGCCGCCAACGTCGCCGCCCTCGGGCAGCTCGCTGCGCGTGACAGTCTCGTGGGCGAACGAGCCCGTCACGCCCATGCGCCGGCGCGGCGTCACGTCTTCGAAGCGTCCGTCCAGGTAACCGTCGACCGAATCGTCGTCCTGCGCGTCCGGAAAATACGTCGCCAGGATGCGCGGCGTGATCTCGATCTGCGTGCGCGGGTCGAGCGTGCGGAACGCCACTTGTGCATCGGTCTCGCCACCGGACACTTCCACTTCGGTGCCGGGCGGCCCGAGATGCCAGTTGTCGCTGTAGCGATAGCCCGCCTCCACGCGCGGCGCGATTTCCCAATTCTCGGCAGATGCCGTGCCCGCGGCGAGCAACGCCGCGAACAGGATGGCCGGACTGATGAACTGGGGGCTCGTCAACTGCGGCGTAACCAGGCGCCGCGGCGATTTACGGCACAACAACGATGTCTCCACTCAGCAGCTCAATGTTGGTATCCAGGCTCCGGCCGCGCACGACGTCGTTGTAGCGGAAGGCCATCGCCTTCTGCTGCGTGCCCTGTCCGCGCAGCACGATGATGTCGTTGGTCGCGGCGAACGGCGTCATGCCGCCGGCCATGCTCAGCGCCTGCATGATGTTCACGCTCGGGTTGACGATGAACTCGCCGGGCTTGTTGACCTGCCCGAGGACGAAGATCTTGTTGCCCTTGATCTCCTGCACCGAGATCGTCACTACCGCGTCGGAGATGAACTTGGTGAGCCGGTCGCTCACGGTCTTGTTGAGCTCGCTGACGGTCTTGCCGCGCGCGTCGACTTCACCGACGAGCGGGAAGGAGAACGCGCCGTCCGGCCGCACCAGCACCGTGCGTTGCAGATCGGGCTCTTTCCACACCGAGATTTCCAGCGTGTCGCCCGGCTTCACCGTGTACCCGGCAGTCGCCTGCGCGTGCGCCGTGGTGACGAAAAAAAAGCAGGCGGCGCTGCTCAAGAGCACGCGCACGACCAGGAAAATTCTACCGAGCAGCATTCAGTCGACTCCACAAACGAATGTGTTGGCTTGGCCCTTGCAGGTGATGTGCCAACGATCGAGAGTGTCGCTCGACGCAGTCGGCGACGACGCCCGGACGCGCGGCGCGCCTGGGATCGTGAGGGCAAAACGCTGTCGGCAAGTTGAGTGCGTCGCCAGCGTTGCGTGGAGCGAAGTTGTAATAAGGTCGGATCGAGTCATGTCTGGTGCAAAAAGTACAACGTGTAATGACAACAGCGACGCTGCACAACGCACAGCGAGCCCGCGAGTGCCCGTCCAGTCGATCAACGTGTCCATCATCGTGCCGCTGTACAACGAACAGGAAAGTGTCCGGCCGCTGTACGAGGCGATCGTGCGGGCAGTCGAGCCGCTGCGCCGGCCGTTCGAGATGGTGTTCGTCGACGACGGCAGCAAGGACGATACCGTCGCGATCGCCAAGGCGTTGGCGCAGCGCGATGCACGCCTGCGCGTCGTCAAGTTCCGCCGCAACTATGGCCAGACAGCGGCAATGGCCGCGGGCATCGAGCACGCGAACGGCGAAGTACTCGTCACGATGGACGGTGACTTGCAGAACGACCCGGCCGACATCGCGCTGTTGCTCGAGCAGATCGAGGCCGGTTTCGACCTGGTCGTCGGCTGGCGCCACAACCGCCAGGACAAGCTGATCACGCGCAAGATTCCTTCGCGCATCGCCAACTGGCTGATCGGTCGCGTGACTGGCGTGCCGATCCGCGACAACGGCTGCTCGCTCAAGGCGTTTCGCGCCAGCCTGATCAAGCGCATCCCGCTGTACTCGGAGATGCACCGCTTCATTCCGGCGATGGCATCGATCGCCGGGCCGCGCGTCGCGCAGATCAAGGTGCGGCACCACGCGCGCCGCTGGGGCCAGTCCAAGTACGGACTGTCACGCATCTACAAGGTGCTGCTCGACCTGATGGTGATCAAGACGATCGCCAGCTTCGCGTCGCGGCCGCTGCGCTGGTTTGCGCTGCTGTCGCTGCCGCTGTTCGCGCTGGCGTTTTTCGCATTTGCCCAGACCGTAGTCGACCTGGCTCTCGGCGGCGAGAGCAGAATCTCGCTGCCCATTGCCGGCTCCGGCGTGATCTTCCTCGGCTCGGCGCTGATCCTGCTGTGCAGCGGCGCCCTGGCGGAATTGATCTATGCGCGCGGCGACGTGCGTGACCGTGAATTCCTCAAGTTGACCCAGACAATCCTTTCAGCAAGACGCAACCCTGAGACGGATCGAGCGTTATAAACGACCATGAAGCCGCAAGCCGCACCGCCTTCGCTTTCCATCATCGTGCCAGTCGGTGCGCGCCGTGCCGCCGACATCGCCGCGCTGTACCGCGAGTACCGTTCGAATATCGCGGCAACGGGCGCCACTTTCGAATTCATCTTCGTGCTCGATGGGCCGCGTCCCGAAGTGCGTCGCGCCCTCGAGACGCTGCTGCGCGAGGGCGAGGAATTCACGATCGTCAATCTCACGCGCAATTTCGGCGAAGCTGCGGCGCTGACCGCCGGCTTCGAACGCTCGAGCGGCGGCACGATCGTCACACTGCCGGCGTACCCGCAGATCGAGCCTGCCGACATTCGCAAGCTCCTCGCTGGACTGAGCACGGCCGACATGACCATCGGCTATCGCTCGCCGCGGCACGGCAATGCGCTCGCTCGCATGCGACGCTCGGCTTTCCATGGCCTCGTCAACTGGGTGACCGGCGCGCGGCTGCGCGATCTCGGCTGCGGCGCGCGCGCGATGCGGCGGCAGGTGCTCGAAGAAATCGATCTCTACGGCGACCAGCATCGCTTCCTGCCGATCCTCGCACTGCGGCTCGGTTTCCGCGTCAGCGAGATGCCGATGCGGCAGTCGCCGCAGGATCGCTACGGGCGCATCTACCGGCCGCGCGAGTACATGCATCACCTGCTCGACCTGTTCAGCATCTTCTTCCTGATGCGCTTCACCAAGAAGCCGCTGCGCTTCTTCGGCATGCTCGGCGCCGTGACGTTCGGCGTCGGCGCGGTGCTGATCGCGTACCTGGGAATGGATCGCGTGCTGTTCAGCGAGCCGCTCGCCGATCGACCGGCATTGCTGCTGGCAGCGTTGCTGCTGGTTCTCGGCCTGCAGATCTTCGCGCTCGGCCTGCTCGGCGAGCTCATCATCTTCACGCACGCGCGCGGCCTGAAGGACTACCGCGTCGAGGAGATCATTCAGTATCCGGATGCGGTCGCCGCGTCCGATTCGGGCAGCGATTCCGTGCCGGCAGAGACCGCCGGAAGCCCGGAGATGCGTGCCACTGCCCCACCCGCGGTCACCGCCTGAGTCCCACTGTCCAGCGTCAGCGTGACGCTCTCGATGATGCGCGCGGGCAGCCGCTCGGGCTCCGCGGTCGCGTAGATCATCGTTACCTCGGATAGCCGCGCAGACGAAGCCATTGCGCCGTCTGCAAGGAACGAGTGTGCCTGGCGGATCAGCACGACGTGCGGCCTGCCCAGGCGGTCGTGCAGCGCCTGCAGCTGCACCAGCAACGCATCGGTGAATACTGGACGCGTCTCGACGGCCAACGCGGCCAGGTTGATCGCGACGCTGGCCGTCGGCTGGTCGAGCGCGCAGAGAATCTCCGTGAGGCGTGGCACTTCGTGCGCGTCGCCGAAGACCTCCACATCGTCCGGCACCTGCATCTCGCCGGCTTCAGCATCGATGACGCAGCACTGATAGCTGCTCTCCAGGAATTGCTCGAGCAACCGATTGCAGAGTGCAACCTTGCCGGTGCCGTCGGGCCCGTGCACCAGCAGCGAGTCCTGGCACGGCGTGATCTCGACGGGCGCACCGTCCTCGCGAATGCCGATGATCACCTTGTGGCGCGGCAGTGTGCCGGCGAGATCCGTGGCGACCAGGTCCCGTGCCAGCTGCAGAAAACCTTCGCAGTACGCGCCTTCCGTAGTGCGGTTCGCCACGCGTTGCACCAGCGGATCCGCGTTCTGCACCGCCACGGCGTACCCGGCGAATTCGAACAGCGCGAGGTCGTTCTCGCCGTCGCCGATCGCAACCAGGTTGTGGCGCGAGATGCCGAGCTCGCGCAAGGCGGCCCACACGCCCGACGCCTTGTTGACGCCCGCCGGCAGCATCATGAGCGCGCCGGGATTCGTCACGAGCTGGAAATCCAGCTGGAGCTTGCGCAGGGCGGCGCTGACTTCGGCTTCGTTGGCCTGCACCGTGCGCACGATCGAGCTGCCGACAGTGAGCGGCGTGACGTGCCGCCGTCGCAGCTCCTGCAACAGGATCTCCGGCGGTGCTTGCGCCAGGATCTCGGATTCGCGTGTCGCCGGCCGATGCATGACGGCGCCGTTCTCGGCGACGACATAGTCGAAGAGACGTACTTCCGGGAAGATCTCCAGCAGCTCGCGCAGCTCCCGTCCGGTCACAAGGATGAGCTTGCGCCCCGTCGCAGCCACCGCACGCAGCGCTTCGATGCAACGCTCGTCGCAGACGCCGTCGCGCGCCAGCGTGCCATCGAAGCCTGCGGCGAGGGCGACGTATCTCATTTGAACAACTCGTCGTAGGCCGCCAGCAGGCGCGGGACTTCGTGCTCCCAGGCCAGCACGCTCTGCACGCGTTCCAGCCCGGCAGCGCCCATGCGCGCGCGCAGGTCGGCATCGTCGAGGAGCGCGACCAGCTTGCGCGCCATGTCGATCGGGTCGTTGCGCAGCGCGTAGAGCGAGGCCTCCTGCGCCGACACGCGGCCCTCGGCCAGATCGAACTGCACGATCGGCTTGCCGAGCGCCATGTACTCCATGATCTTGTTCATGGTCGACTTGTCGTTCATGTCGTTGGCCACGTCGGGGTTCACGCACACGTCGGCGGTATTGAGCATCGCGAGCAGCTGCTCGTCCGGCACGCGCCCGGTAAACGTCACGCAGTCCGCGACGCCGAGCTCCTCGGCGAGCTTGCGCAGCGCCGGCAACTCCGTGCCGCCTCCGACAAGGCCGAACTGGATGTCGTGCCGCTGCATGGAGTGCACGATGTGCTGCACGGAGGCGAGCAACCCGTCGATGCCTTCCTGGCGACCCATCACGCCGACGTAGCCGACCAGATACCGCCGGCCGTTCTTGAGCGCCGGCGTCGGCGGCAACACGCGCAGGCGCCGCAGATCGGGCCCGCTGCGCACGACGAATACCTTGGCGGGCGAGCGCTCGCCGCGCTCGATCGCGATCCGGCGGTAGGACTCGTTGGTCGCGACACAGACGTCGGCGGTCTTGAACGTGCGGCGCTCGAGCCAGAGCATCAGGCGGTAGAACAGGTCGCGGCGGCGAAACTTCGCCTCGTACAGCTCGGGATTGATGTCGTGGTGATCGAACAGGAATTTCTTGCCGAACAGCTTGTAGAAGCCGCCGATCAGGAACAGCGTATCGGGCGGATTGCAGGCATGGATCGCGTCGAAGCCACGGTCCAGCAGCACGCGCAGCGAAAGCGCGAACTCCGCCAGCAGCGCCCAGCTGTACTCGGCGAGATAGCCGAGCGCGCCGCTGCCTTCGAACGGCATTGGATGGCGATAGATCGCGATGCCGTCGATCTCCTCGTAGCTCTGCTCGTAACCCTTACCCTTCGGGCAGATGATCGACACGAGATAGCCGGCCGCGGCCAGCGTGCGCGCCTCCTGCCAGACGCGTCGATCGAACGGGCACGGCAGATTCTCGACGATGATCAGAACGCGGCGACCATGCCGCGTCATCACGGCCGCGGAGCTCACTGTCTGCTCTTCGACGGCCATTGCTTCACCAGCACACGCCGCGATAGTGCGCGTGATGCGCCGCGCGGTCGGTAAGAGCGGCGACGTCGAGCAGCAGTTGCTCCGGCCGCGTGTGGGTTTGCAGAGCTGCGAGGACTTCAGGAGTTCTGGTCGCAACGACCAGAACGTCCGCTTCGCGCACGAGGGCGGCGACGTCGCTGGTCATCACCGATGCGATGTGCGGGATGCTCTCTTCGATGAAGCGGCGATTCGCGCCGATCAGGCGGGCGACGTTCACCTGCGGATCGTAGATCGACAGCTGCAGCCCCTTGCCGATGAAGCGCTCCGCCATGATGACCAGCGGGCTTTCGCGCAGATCGTCGGTGCCGGTCTTGAAGCTCAGGCCCAGCATGCCGACGCGGCGCTTGCCGCTCGCGAGCACCTGTTCGATGGCGTGCTCGATATGCGCGGTGTTGCTCGGCATGACGCTGGCGAGCATCGGCACTTCGATGTCGGCGCTCTTTGCCAGGTACACGAGCGCCTTCAGATCCTTCGGCAGGCACGAGCCGCCGAAGGCAAAGCCCGGCCGCAGATACGCCGGCGAGATGTTGAGCTGACGGTCCATGCACAGCAGCTCCATCACCTCGTGCGGATCCACGCTCGCGGCCTGGCAGATGCGACCGATTTCGTTGGCGAAGGTCACCTTCACCGCATGAAAGGAATTGCAGGCGTACTTGAGCATCTCGGCAGTGCGGATCGAGGTGTGCACGAACTCGCACGGCAGATGCCCGAAGATCCCGCGCAGCATCGCGACGCCGTATGCATCGCTCGCGCCCACGACCGTCAGCGGCGGATGATCGTAATCATGGATGGAGGTGCCTTCGCGCAGGAATTCAGGCTGGAAACACAGGCTGAAGTCGACGCCGGCCTTCAGGCCCGAGGCGGCTTCGAGCGCAGGCTGGATCACTTCCTCGACGGTGCCGGGCTTGACCGTGGAGCGCACGACGATGACGTGACGCGTCGCCTTCTCCGCCAGCACGGCGCCGATCTGCTCCGCGACGCGCGTGATGGCATCGAGGTTCTGGCTGCCATTGGCCCGCGCGGGGGTGCCGACGCACACCAGCGACACGTCGGTCGCAAGAATCGCGTCGCGGACGGAGTTCGTCACGGTGACGTTGCCGCCACGAATCACGCTGCGCGTCAGCTCCTGGATGCCGGTCTCGACGATCGGCGCCTGCCCTCGCCGCAACATCTCGAGCTTCGCCTCGTCGATGTCCACGCCGGTCATCTCGTGTCCGTCGCGCGCAAGGCACGCAAGCGATACGGCGCCGACGTAGCCAAGGCCGAAAACGCTGATCTTGCGCGGCGTCGCCAGCGCCAGTGCCTCATCGCTGGCAGCATCGTGCAGCCACGCGTGTCGTGCTGCTGCTGGTTTCGTGTCCGCCGCGTCGCCCTGCAATGTCATGCTCGCTCCCGGTCTGCGAATGGTTTGCGCAACGCGAAGCGGCAAGTTCTATGCCGCCGAGGACAAACGTGCAAAATCTGCAGCCCGCTGTCGTCGACGTGCGACGTGGCTGACACGCACACACGATTCACAGACTGTTCCTGGTGCGTGCGTCGTACATGGTCGCAGCGTGGCGTGGCCATTTTTCCGACACGCACTGCGCGACGCTGCACAAGAAAAAACTTATTACAAAGGAACCGCGAGGCCGCTTGAAGAATTTGCATCTCACGTAGCGTGAGCTTGAAGGGGGCGGACCGAAGTGGATGCAAGGATTACTTTGCACGAGAGCGGACTGGGCAACTTGCTGGGTCGCTCGCTGGCGATGAAACAGGTGTTCGCGCTGATCCAGCGCGTCGCCCCGACCGAAGCCACAGTGATGATCATGGGCGAGAGCGGCTCGGGCAAAGAGCTGGTCGCCGAGTGCATTCATCAGCTGAGCCATCGCGCGCAAGGACCGCTGGTGGCGATCAACTGCGGATCGATTCCAGCTTCGCTGATCGAGGCCGAGTTGTTCGGTTACGAGAAGGGCAGCTTCACAGGAGCGTCGCGCACGCACGCTGGCGTGTTCGAGCGCGCCACGGGCGGCACGCTGTTCCTGGACGAAGTCACCGAGATGCCGCTGGACATGCAGACGCGGCTGCTGCGCGTGCTGGAAACGGGACGGTTCTATCGCGTCGGCGGCACGCAGGAAATCAAGACCGATATCCGCGTCGTGGCCGCCACCAATCGCAACGTCACCGAAGCGGTTGCGAATCGGCAGCTGCGCGAAGATCTGATGTATCGCCTCGCCGTTTTCCCGCTGCACTTGCCGCCGCTGCGCGAGCGCGCTGGCGACGTGCCGCCGCTCGCTGAGCACTTCCTCGGCGTGCTCAATCGCACCAACGGCACGCACAAGCGCTTCTCGCTGACATTCGCCGAAGCGCTGCGCACCTATCGCTGGCCCGGCAACGTGCGCGAGTTGAAGAACGCGGTGGAGCGCAGTTTCATTCTTGCCGACGATGTGCTCGACCTCGACCTGACGATGTCGATGGCAAAGCAGATTCCGCAGCAGATCGAGCAACCGCATGCGGCAGGTCTGCACGTACCGCTGGGCTCGCGTCTCGACGAAGCGGAGCGCTCGCTGATCGAAGTGACGCTGGAGTATTGCGAAGGCGACAAGCGCCGAACCGCAGCCATCCTCGGATGCAGCCTGAAGACGCTCTATAACAAGCTCAACAGCTATGCGCGCACCGGCGCGCCGGACCGGACGCGGATCACTTCGAGCGCACTGAGCTTGCAGTAAGCGCCAAACGCGCTAGACTCCATACCAGACATCCGTCTGGTATGGCTGCAGCATGTCCGATCTCACTCCCAAACAGCTGGAAGTGCTGGCTTTTATCCGCCGTTTCATGGAGAGCGGCGGCCTGCCGCCGACGCGCGGGGAGATTGCCGAGGGGCTGCGGCTGAAGAATCGGCAGGGAATCGATCAGCATCTGCGGGCGCTCGCTGCGAAGGGCGCAATCGAGCTGATACCGGGCATCTCGCGCGGCATCCGTCTGTCGCAAACCGCGCCGGCGGGACTGCCGCTGCTCGGAAGAATCGCGGCGGGTGCGCCCATCCTCGCCTCCTCCAACATCGAGGATTACGTAAACGTCGATCCGGCGCTGTTTCGGCCGGCCGCCGATTTTCTGCTGCGAGTCCGCGGCGACAGCATGAAGGATGCCGACATCCTCGATCGCGATCTGTTGGCCGTGCATCGCACGAAGCAGGTGCGCAACGGCCAGATCGTCGTTGCGCGCCTCGGCGATGAAGCGACGGTGAAGTATTACCGGCGGCAAGGACAGCTCGTCCGGCTCGAGCCTGCGAATCCCGAGTACGCGCCGATCGAGATCGATCTGCGCGAGCAGGAACTGGCGATCGAAGGGCTGGCGACGGGCGTGATCCGCACGGTGCTGAGTCGCCGGTCGTGAACGTTCCGGTGCGTCGCGATGAATCGGGCCGAGACACTGCAACACCTGGCTTGGCTTTGCCGCAATGGCCGCACGGCCGTCGCGCCGGTCATCGAAGCGAGCGGCTGGACGGAACTGGACGCTGTGTTGCCCGGCGGCGGCTGGCAGGTCGGCACGATCGTCGAGCTCATGCCTACAGCAGTCGGCATCGGCGAGCTGCAGCTGCTGATGCCCGCGCTGGCGCGCATCACCAGCGCTGGTCGTCACGTCACACTCGTCGCTCCGCCGTACATTCCGTTCGCACCGGCACTGTCGCAGCACGGCGTACGGCTCGAACGATTGCTCGTCATTCAGGCGCAGCGGGCCGAAGACATTCTGTGGGCGACCGAACAGTCGCTGCGCTGCAGATCTTTCGGCGCGGTCCTCGCATGGCCAGCGACGGTCCGGGATCGCGAGATCCGTCGCCTGCAACTCGCGGCTGAAGCCGGCGGCAGCACCGGATTTTTGTATCGCAGCGTCGATGCCGCCCGGGAAGCTTCGCCGGCGGCGCTGCGCTTGAAGCTGCAGCGAATCGCGAATGTGCTGCAGATCGACGTCGTCAAATGCCGCGGCGGACGGCGCGGCGTGTCCGTGCAAGTGGCAGCGCCGTGCTCTGGTTGTGCATAGCGCTGCCGCAATTGCCTCTGGAGGCGCTGCGTTCCGAAGACACTGACGCGCCGCTGGTCGTGGCCGCTTGCGAAGGCAGCGCACGCTGGATCGTCTGCGGCAATCCGGCCGCGCACAGCGCTCGACTCAAGCCCGACATGAACTACACGGTAGCGCTCGCACTCTGCCCTACTGTGCAGAAACTCGAGCGCAGCGCTGCCGCAGAAACTGCGGCGCTCGAACGGCTGGCCGCCTGGGCTTACCAGTTCAGCAGCACGGTGATCCCGGGGGAAGTGCCGCTCGATTTCCGCCGAGCGCGCAGCGGCGCGTTGTGGCTCGAGATCGGCGGCAGTCTCAAACTGTTCGGCGGTTTTCGCGATTTCATTGCGGCACTGGAGCGCGAGCTCGGGCTTCTGCACTACAGCTATCAGCTCGGCATCGGGCCGACGCTGGAAGGCGCTGCCCTGCTGGCGCGTAGCGGCATCCGCGTCGTCATGCCTTCGCCCGCGGCGCTGCAGTTACGCATTCGCAACCTGCCGATCGCGTTGCTGGCGCTGGAGCCCGAGATCGCCGGTGCGCTGCACACGGCCGGCGTGCGTACGATCGGCTTGCTGCTGGAGCTGCCGCGCGATGCGGTGATCAAACGTTTCGGAGTCCAGCTGGGCAATTTCCTCGACCGCCTGGTCGGCACGGCGGCAGATCCGCGGCCGGTTTTCCGCCTCCCCGCTCGTTACGCCGCGCGCTTCGATTTCGAATTCGAGGTGAAGAGCACCGAGGCGCTGCTGTTCCCGCTGCGGCGCATGCTGCACGAATTCGCTGGCTTTCTGCGCGCGCGCGACACCGGCGTGCAGCGCTTCACGATCACCTTCGCGCATCGCGGCGCAGCCGGCACGCCGATGGCTATCGGCTTGTCGCTTGCCGATCGCGACGCGAACCGGTTTTTAACGCTGGTGCGCGAACAGCTCGAACATCTCGAGCTGCCGGCGCCGACGATCGGGCTCGGCCTCGCCGCCGATCAGTTCGCGATGCCCGCGGCGCTCCAGGCAGATCTGACGCACGGCTCTTTGCAACAGAACGAGGAGCTCGCACATACGATCGACAGGCTTGCAGCACGTCTCGGCGCGCAGCACGTTCACGGACTGCGACAGGTCGCGGATCATCGGCCCGAAGCAAGTTGGACGGCGGCGCCGCTGCAGGCAGCGCGTGCAACTCCGCAATTTCCCGAGCGACCGCTCTGGCTCCTGCAGGAACCCAAGCCGCTGCAGCTGTCGGTCGTGCCGCAGATCGTGTCGGGTCCCGAGCGCATCGAAGGCGGCTGGTGGGACAGCGGCGACGTGCAGCGCAACTACTACGTCATGCACCTGAGCAATGGCTCGAGCCTGTGGGTCTACCAGGATCTCGGCGAGCGCGGCGGTTGGTACCTGCACGGATTCTGGTCATGAGCGGGTACGCGGAGCTGCATTGCCTCAGCAACTTCACGTTCCTGCGCGGGGCGTCGCATCCAGGCGAGCTGGTCGAACGAGCGTCGGCGCTGGGCTATGCGGCGATCGCAGTGACGGACGAATGCTCGATGGCCGGCGTCGTGCGGGCGCACGATGCGGCCAAACGGCACAAACTGAAACTGATCGTCGGCGCGGAATTCCGCACGCCCGACGATCTGCACGTCGTGCTGCTCGCGCCGACGCAGACTGCTTATGCAGAAATCTGTGCGTTGATCACCCGCGCGCGTCTCGCGGCAGATAAAGGCACGTATCGACTGACGCGTGCTGATTTTCAAGCAGGGCTCGATCACTGTCTCGCGCTGTGGGTACCTCCGGCCGAACCGCGCGCCAGCACCGCCGGGTGGATCCGCGAGCTCTTTCCCGGGCGCTGCTGGATCGCAGTCGAGCTGCACTTGGGCGCGAACGATGCGCAACGTCTTGCACGTCTGCAGCAACTTGGAGCTGCACATGGTTTGCCATTGGTGGCGGCCGGCGACGTGCACATGCACTCGCCGGAACGGCGCGCACTGCAGGATACGCTCACTGCAATCCGCCATCGCTGCACGCTGGCAGCGGCGGGTCATCGTTTGCATCCCAACGGCGAGCGGCATCTGCGTCGCTACGAGCAGTTGCTGAAGATCTATCCGCGGGAGTTGCTCGATGAAACGCTCAATGTCGCGCAACGCTGCGAATTCTCGCTGCACGAGCTGCGCTACCGCTACCCGCGCGAGCTGGTCCCGCCAGGCATGACAGCCTCCGAGTACCTGCGCGACTTGACCGAGCTGGGCTTGAAAGCGCGCTGGCCGCGCGGCGTGCCGGAGAAGATTCGCGCCGTGGTCGAGAGGGAGCTCGCGCTCATCAAGCAGCTGCAGTACGAGCATTTCTTTCTGACCGTTCACGAGATCGTCGAGTGGGCGCGCGGGCGGCCGAAACCGATCCTGTGCCAGGGCCGCGGTTCGGCGGCAAACTCGGTCGTGTGCTACGCCTTGCGCATCACCGAGGTGAACCCGGACAACATCGCCATGCTGTTCGAGCGCTTCATCAGCGCGGAGCGCAACGAGCCGCCGGACATCGACGTCGACTTCGAGCACGAAAGACGCGAGGAAGTCATACAGCACGTGTTCGAGAGGTACGGACGCGAGCGCGCGGCGCTGGCCGCGACAGTCATCACCTATCGGCCGAAGAGCGCGCTGCGCGATGTCGGCAAGGCGTTGGGATTGGATCCTGATGTGATCGATCGCCTTGCTAAAGCACAGGCGTACTGGGACGACTGGGAAACGTTCCGCGACAGCGTTGCCAGCCAGGGACTGCACCTGGATACGGACGTCATCCGGCGGCTGTGCGCGCTGGTGAAGGAGCTGCTGAACTTTCCGCGACATCTGTCGCAGCACGTCGGCGGTTTCGTGATCGCGCAGGAGCGCGTCAGCGACCTCGTGCCGGTCGAAAACGCAGCGATGCCGCAGCGCACGGTCATTCAGTGGGACAAGAACGATCTCGAGTCGCTCGGCCTGCTCAAGGTCGACGTGCTCGCGCTCGGCATGCTCACGGCCTTGCAACGGACGTTCGATCTGCTCGGCAAAACCGGCACCGGTCCCACGAACATGGAGATGATTCCGCGCGAGGACTCCGCGACGTACGACATGATCTGCCGCGCCGATACGATCGGCGTGTTCCAGATCGAGTCGCGCGCGCAGATGAGCATGCTGCCGCGGCTGCGGCCGCGCAATTACTACGACCTGGTGATCGAGATCGCGATCGTGCGGCCCGGCCCGATCAAGGGCGGCATGGTGCATCCCTATCTGCAGCGCCGTCATCTACCGCCCGAAGAAGTGTCCTATCCGAGCGAGGAGCTC
>Ga0134123_10000182_pt1 | contig 42345 bp, 63 predicted proteins | sample KB303_FD_96460 | JGI IMG/M metagenome (GOLD analysis project Ga0134123, IMG submission 96460) | Terrestrial soil microbial communities without Nitrogen fertilizer from Kellogg Biological Station, Michigan, USA - KB3-0-3 | ecosystem: Environmental > Terrestrial > Soil > Unclassified ...
GCTCTAAAAAGGCCCTTTTTAGATGAAAATTCGCAGGTTTTGAAAGTATCGCGCATAGTACATAGAATTCTCTATGACTCAATAGTTTAAACCTTACAGCATCAATGAGTTCATCGGGGAACCCAGTCCACTGTCCTCGCTTCAACATATCGTCTTGATGATGAATATTACGTCTCAAACTCAAATCGGGAATTTTGCTTTTCGGTGCCATGCCATATTCGGCATCAGTGGCTAATTTCTTTCTCGAAACTTTATTTTGTTCGCTGGATTCAGATTTAGATTGAACAGTGCTTAGAGAGTTGCTAGAAGCGGCTTCAGACATAGGTTACCTCGTTTTTAGAAGCGACGTTGGTAATGTGTGCATATGGATAAGGGCACTGGTTCTCATCGATCTGACGAGCCAGTGTTCGAATTAAAGGTGATAGGACTCCAAAATAGCTTGGGGTCTTATTTTTTTTCAAAATATAATTTGGATAATTATTAACTTGTAGATTGTCTGGCGAGTTGTTAAAAACGGCACTAGGCATGGATTACACCCATGTTTAAATATGTTGAGAACATGGTTTGCGTCATGTTCGAAATCCCTGGGCTTCAAGATCGACAAATCTTGGAGCTCTTACTTTTTAAGGTTTATCCTGAAGTAAAAACAGAACTTATTCCCCAAAGCAACATCAGTGCAAGCTTTAAATTCCTAGCCATGCCATTTCGATAAACTACCATCGAAAGTGCTTCTTCGATCGATCTTGATCTGTTCCGAGCAATTCCCAATGACCATTAGCTAGGACAACGTAAACGCAATAGCCGTTCTGATGATCGGGAAACTCTCTGGTAATGAATTTTTTGATCTTACTCGCATCGACAAGCCAACCGAGAACTTCCACCTTGGTCTCTTCGGCGCCGCTCTCACCATTGAAAATGATCATGAAATGTCTGGTTGAACCCAATATTTCATTTTGGCTTATCTTAAGCATTCCTCTGATCCTCTAATCGAGCCGATTAGGCGCAATATAATCCAAATCCAAAGAAATTTCAACAGGCTTCAAACCCGCATTATGCCCTTTCTTTTTGCTTATAAAAAGGCTATAAGTCGGTCACAGCTTGATTTTGCCCAATATTGAAAGGATCAAATCCATGCTGATACGTAATTTGAGCAATGCCGATTATCATAAGCACCCGTCGATTTCTTCTTCAAATCTTAAAAAATTCCTCAGTTCCACGCCGAAACGAGTTCGCTATCTAATCGAGAATCCAGATTCGGAGCCATCTGATGCTTTGATTAGAGGATCCATTCTGCACGCTTTGATTCTTGAACCTCATACGATCGATTCATCCTTCATCATTGAGCGAAATCCTCTTTCTGATAAAACAAAAGCTATTCGAAACGGCGGCTCAAAAGAGACCTGGGAGGCTATGAAGAAAGAGGCTGAAGCCAAAAAGATTCCGATAATCAAACATGAAATCTGGCTTGAGGCCTTAGAGATGCAAGCCAGCATGAGCCAGCATGAACTCTTTCCTATTTTCCAGACCTCCGAGAAAGAGGTGAGTCTCTTTGCTAAGATTGATGGCGTTCCATGCCAAGCCAGATATGACGCCTGGAATGGAAAGATTGGTGCCATCATCGATATCAAGACAACGCGCCTTACGCTTACGACGAAAGCTATTCAATCCATTATTGCCAATGAGGCCTATCACCTATCAGCTGCCATGTACCTTGCTGTCGGACAAAAGCTCGGCCTTGGCGTGAAGGATTTCTACTGGTGTTTCATAGAAAATTTCCCTCCTTATCAATGCCGTTTCGTTAAGGCTTCGAGGAAAATGCTCGATAAAGGTCTTTTGGAATTCAATCATTGCCTTGAGATCTATAAGCGTTGCAAAGAGGAAAATCACTGGCCGAGTTATCCGCGTGCTGATGATGCTGAAGAGATTGATCTTCCGGATTGGTATATAAACCGCGACAGCGGCCTCTTTGGTGAGATATAATACATATTTTTATGGAGTTATGGAATGAGTGAAGGATTGATCGCTTTTGTGAATGGCGATGTGATGAAGCGTGAGTTCAAAAAGGTCTTAGGCTCAGAAAAGATGCTATCGCGTTTTCTAAGGCTTGCAACCTCCACAATAAACCAAACCCCTAGGCTTAAGGATTGCTCGCAAGAGAGCATCGTAGGAGCCCTCTTAAAGTCGGCTCAACTAAACCTCGAGCCTAATACAATCCTCGGCGAGTGTTATCTCATACCACGCCAGAATAAAGGTAAGTGGGAAGCTAATTTTGAGGTTGGCTATAAAGGCCTTATGAAGCTTGCCTATCGCTCGGGTGATATCAAGCTCATTCAGGCTTATGAAGTCCATGAAGGCGATAAGTTTGACGTTGATTATGGGGAGAACAAAGTCGTTCATAAACCGCTCCTCGGAGGCAATGGCGGTGAGATCATAGCCTATTGGGCTCGCTATACTCTAAAAGATGGAACCTCTGATTTTAAGGTTTGGAATAAAGCCGATATCGAAAAACATCGAAACCAATATTCCAAGTCGGCATCAAGCGATTATTCTCCTTGGAATACGGCCTTTGATCAGATGGCTAAAAAGACCGTCATTAAAGACGTTCTAAGGTATGCTCCAATCTCGGTCGAAGACTATGCTCACGCGATGGCCTCCGATCAAACCGTCATTGACGTCTCGGTGAAAGAGCAAGAAGGGATGAGCACGAGCGATCTCTTTAAGATTGCCTCTCAGCCAGAGGAGCCAAGGCAGCTAGTTGAGTCAGGAAAGAGCCAGGAATGGATTAAGGCCTTCGATACGCTACAGGCTAAGATTGCCGAGAGGATCGGCGATGGGACGCCTCCCGCTGAACTAGAAGCGCAGATGGGAATGAGCTTTAACGATTGTGAGTCGGCTTCCGTTGAAAAGCTCAAGCAAGCGCTGAAGGATGCTTCCTTGATTAGAAAGAATGGGAAATAAAAATGGATCCAGAAATCCTTAAAAGGTTAGAGGAATTTTGGAAAACTCAATGGTGCGGATGTTCTATTTGCGATTCATTTCCAGATTTTCATGAGATCAAAGACTTCCTGGTGGCGACAAATACGCGTGGCTTATATTGGTGTCCATGTATCAATAAAGGTCATCATGATTTACGAGATCACCACGGGCATTTCGTGGCATGGAAGGAAGAATATAGTCGCGGCGGAGTTGAATATTTAGAACGAGTTATGACAGATTTAAAGGAAAATCATCCTGAAATTTTTGAGCAGATTGGGAAATAGGAATGGATAGAACTTATTTCAATTTTGATATTAGTGAATATGAACGAGCGAACAATTTGAAACTTGGCGAAGCTGTAAATGATTTCGATGAATCTAAAAAATCTTTGATTATTGGTATGGTTGGGATTGGCGGCGGTAAGGTTGCGGCATGGCTCCCTAGAAGCGAAGCAGATTCTTTTATCGAAGCATTCGAAAAATCATATAGAACATTATGGCCTGAATAATGAAAGCAAGTAGTTTTACATATTAATCTAGAAAGGACTATTTGAATGAACATTGATGATTTAGCGGAAGAAGATTTGGCGGTTATTAAGGAACTATTTGAAAAACATCCGCTTATAAAATCTACGATTTCTACTACATTGAACGAGATCTGCATAAGATATAAATATGACGATATTAGTCTAGAGGATTTTGTAAATCGTCTTTTCTGTATGGCTATGGCATCGACCGTTCGTCTATATAAGGATGGGATTTTGAAATGAAGCGAGTGGGTCTATTTATACGAAATCAAATAGAAGATATTCGAACGACTATAATAATCCAAGATCATACCTGGATCACCCTTTGCCAAGTAAGTAAGGATTTTGTACCTTGTTATATATTGGAAAACGCTTTCGAAGATGATGAGGTTCGAACGATTATTATTGGTGTAGTCAGAAAATCCAAATATGATTGTGATATTACTTTTAATACTTATAAAAGAGCCTTGACCGATCAGCATATAGTTGAAAAGGGCAAAAATTTTTTCAATGTTAGAAGCCTTGGGTGAGGGTTTTAGATGAATCATAGCGAAGATGAAATGGAAGAATTTTGCGATATAAGCTCAGATAAAATAAAAGAATTCATGGAAGATAGACCAGCTCTTTGTCAATTTGTGGAAAATTCTCTAATTGAAGCTATCGCGTTATTTGAATTAGATCTTACGGAACTAAATATCGCAAAAATGCGTGGACTGTTTTTTGCTAATTTGCTTTTGGGTTTCAAGCTATACCGATATGAAAATGGGATCAAGAAATAACATGCCTTTAAATAGACAAATGATTCGAAAGCTATTAAAAGAGAATAATTCACCTGAAATAATCGAAATGCTCTTTGCCGATGAAGGCTATCATAGAGGAGCCGTAAAGCAGGTAATTAAGATTGTTCAAGCGCATGAGGAAAGAAGGAATGCACAAAGAGACAAGTCAACCAATGAATTTAAAATTCGAGGTTGGTCAAACGGTAGTGATAACAAGGGGAGATCTTAAGATGGCTGGCGTCATCTTAAAGAGAAAGCCCGAATACCGCCTCTATCTTATCTCACCAACGGATTCTCTTCCGAAATGGATCCACGAAGATCAACTCATCAGCCTTGAAGAAGCCAATATGCTATAGCACGATTTGTCTATGACTTGATTTTTAAATCTCATTGGGATAGGGTTTTTGAACTATCCTCTGATGAAAAAACGTGCTTTGACCGTAGTGAACGCCATCGGGCTTTGCGCCGGTCTTTTTGCGAAGGATTTAAAAATGAGTAGAAGTTTATTTTCGCTTTTAAAAATCCCATTGCCAAGTCGGATACTTCTCATGTCGATGGATCATGGCAAAGACAAGTATGAAAAAATCGATACAGGAAAACACCTTAAGGATAGGGATCAAAAGAAATACGAGAAAGACCTAATGCCTCAAATCCTTATGCGTATTGATCTATAGCCAAAGATGGCTCATCAAAAGATAGCTGATGGCTTCTTCTTCTTTCCTCGCCTCAATGCGAAATTCGCTATGGGGGATGAGCATAAGCTGAAGAGATAGGGCATGCCTTGAAATATTTTTTGACTCTAAGAGCCTTGAGCCAAAATCATAATTGACGACAATTCCATGATAGATCTCGCTTCCGCTCCTTAGAAAGAGGAGTCTTTCATCGGGTTGGTCCAAAGTCTCAACATGATCAAACTCAGCCAGAAAATAAAGCCGATCCTTAATTGGAGCGCTTCCCAAAAAGGCCGCCAGCATTTTTTTATCATGATCATAATAACAACTTCCTCCCACGTAGTGGCGGGCACTAAGTTTCACCGTTGCGCGAAAGAGCGTGGCTTTCTCATCGGCGGAATTGACGTTTAGCTTCTCCCGGGAATCTTCTATCACAACGCTATGGCCAAAGGTTCTCGTCAAGGTGAGAGAGCCTATTTCCCCTTCAAGGTGAGCCTCAAGGTTTACGCTTTCCCTCCCCTGAGATATCCCGCTCGCGGATCTAACGAAGGCCGTGTGATCGTCCAAGTTAAGGCCAAAGGCTGGAAGAAAACGACCAGCCCTTAGCTGTAAGTGTTCACTTGTCCTCGTCTGGAGGTAATGCGTTCTGGATTCTTTGCTTTCCCCTGGTCCATATTTACCATATCCGAAAACTAAGTCAAACTGATCTCCAACGTGGAATGCGCCTTCAACAGCAGTCTGCATAGGGATTTTAAGATAAAGGCTAGGCTGATTCTTAGTATCAATTCTCATATTAACTTGACGCCATTCTGGCTGGATGTTGAATTTCACATTGGAAAAAAGCATGGTCGGATCCTTAATGCTTTCAAGAGAGGGTATACCAAAAAACTCTCCAGCACCCTCATAACGAAAGGTCGAAAGTTCCGATGATACGCCACGACCATAAGAGGTGAGCACGCCGCCGCCGGCGGGGGATACATGGCAGGCAAGACAAGAAGTATATCCCTTCCTTATTAAATCGGGAAAGGCAAAGCCGGCGGTCGAGGTGAACCCGGAAAGGATAATGATTAGGAAGGGAATATTTTTAAATTTCGAGCGAAACCTTAATATCAACTATTTTCCCGACCGTTAAAAGTTTATAGGTAGGGACCTTGATCCCATAGGCAGTGACGTCGACTTGAAACTTGGCGACCGCAATCTTATCGCCTTTAAACTCCACTTCACCTTTGACTTCTTTCACAACGCCGTGAAGAGTGAAATATCCTGTGAATTCTTTTTTTGAATCTTTCGCAATCTCTATAGGATCAAGACGAAAGCTTGCTTCTGGAAATTTTTTCTCTTCTAGGTATCCTAGCATATGACCATCGCGCTCTTCTATACCAGTCTTTAATTGACCGATCGGAATCGTGAAAGTGCCAGCGATTTTATTATTCATAATAGTGGCCTTAGTTGCATCGACCTTTCCACCCTTACCCTCAATCTCTAAAAAGCCAGGCGTTGCCTTTGCAATGAAATCGGACGTTGCCTTGATCGCAGACACGTTCACATAAGCTAGAGACAGAATGAAAAATAGTTCCTTTTTCAAAGGCCTCCCTCCTTTTGTGTTCTAATTTTTGGTTCCCAATGAATGAAAATATAAAAAGACAAATAGCATAACTTACACGTTTTCTTTTTTCCAATTATATCGCCTAACATCATAATTGGAAATAAATTATCTTGATGGCAGTAAGGGCAAGGGATAGCTAGGTTATTTGGTTTTCCATATTTTCGATTCGAATCACTCACATAAATCTCCTCCCTGCGAGACGCAGTTTTATAAGAAGATCAATAATAGATTCTATGATTATGCCAAAGAATATTAATGCCTTTACCAAGAGTAGATCTACCACTATCTGACTTCCATTTTGATTTGGGTAATTGTATTCTTATAAAAAGAAATCTATTAACACTAAAAGTCAAAGCTTTTTTCGGAAGGTTAAAACCATGCTGGGAATGCTGAGATCACTTACGTATGGCCAGAGGCTTAAGCTTTCGGAGCGTTCAGTGGTGATCCCAACTGAACCTGAAAATATAGAGCCATGGGTTAAGCGAGCAGAGGAAAGACAGGAAAAACTTGAAAAAAAAGTAGAAGAAAAATTGAAAGAAATCAAAGCAAGTAATAATACAAAACTTTTAAGAAAGGAGAAAGTGATGGGAGCAGGAACGCCTAATGGAGAATGTACAACCCCTCAAGACAAGGGCTATCTATCGGTGGATATCCCAAAGGTACCAAGACAATCAACCCTCTACTATTTCGAAACTTGTTGTTGCGAAGACGACACAGGTGCTCTTTTGGAGGCCCTCTATCAATTCGTTCTAGCCAAAAAACTCTTGAATCCAGCCATACTCAAAGTCATCAAAAAATATAGTCCAAACCGAGCATGTAATGCTCTCCAAATCGATTTCAATCTTTTAGCTCTTTCGACTCAGACCGAGACCGATATGAAAGATATCTGGCTAAAATACATTTCACTCTTGATGATCTAATCTCCTCTAGTGAAGTTTTGGGTATTTGACTCTCTTTTGCGATAGTCCTGGTGTAGAAGCCTCCCTAGTCATCGACCGGGGAGGCTTTTGTGCAAGGAAAATCTTCGTCTAACACTTACTCTACCTGCTGCTCAAACGGGCGGGAGAGAACTTGGATAGATAGCTGTGAACGAAGTATACTGCAGAAACCCTTTTTCACCTAGCTCCTGAAGCGCCGTCGTTACTTCTGCAGGAGAGATGCCGCCGCCGGATTGCCCTGAGATAACGTCAAAGGCATCGATACTGTTATAGGCCTGATCATAATCTGCCATCAATTGCCAGACGGCTTTTGCCTGATCACCAAGTTCGGCTTCAGATAGAGCCCAGACGGCCTGCTGCTGTGGTTGAGAAATTGGCATGCGATACTCCAAATTTAAAAATTAGATTTTCACCCAAACATAAATACAAATCCAACGCCAACAGACACAGATCCTAATGTAGCGAATCCTTACATTCCCTGGGAGCGTCGCGATCTGATCGAGCCAAGGAAGATAAAGAAGTGATGCTTCTTTAACAACGTCAGAACCTTGCTGAGTTACCTCTTGAACAAAGCTCTTAAAGTCAACCCCTTTATGCCTTACCTCTTTCTCCCAAATCGACTCAAGATCATCGCGGTCAATAACAAGAGAACCACGAAGAGTTGAAGGATCATAGACTGCGTGGCCATTTGCAGAATAGATTCCAAGAGTTTCATCGGTTGGAGGAGTGCTCGGTGGATTGGCATGCGTACATTCAGTTTTATTTGTCATAGGTATTTCCAAAAAAAATGAAAATTAGCAATTCGGCTCAAACTTAATTTTGATCGAGCTTGGCCAGCCTTTGTAGCTGAAGTCGCGAAGATAATAGCTAATATCGTTTAAAACTTCATCTTGATAGTACCTAGAGAAGTCTTTTAGCTTCCACCAAAAAAGCGTGGGATAGACATAATATTCGCGGCCATAGCTATCATAGCGACTCTCGCGGTGGGAGAAACAATAGCTCGATGGTTGATACTTCGAGGTATCGACACGATACCATTTAGCCCTCTGTCCGCACCAACCGTTCACATCGTTAACAGATCTAAGATCACCCACCCAATCGTCAGCAAATACAGTAGCTTTGCAATCTGCGAATGCAGCGGTAGATCCAAAGATCGACAGCACAGCGAAAAATAAAGCATTCCTTAACATCTCCATTTCCTCCTTAAATCATCGAACAAAGAAGACCATTAGAACCACAGTTATCAAGAGTAAAACGAGCAAAGTCAGAATATGCCAGTTCCAACCAAAGTAGAAGTTTGGAACAACACACACCATGACTAAGGTGAAGAGATAAAAAAAAATACGAAAAGATTGCGAGAAAACATTAACCCATCCTAAGGTAAACTAGCCACAGCACCAGCAATTGGTGCCATAGCTTACTCAAAATAACTAAGGTGTCGTTGGCTATAAACTTTGAAACAATACTAGTCAGTTTGTTATCCCAAGGCCAGCTTTAATTAACAACTGATCCCAGGATAGCAAACAGCATCAAAAAAAAGTGAGCATCTCAGTTCTCACATTATCTGGCAGAGCCTTAGGAGCATTCGAAGGCGGCATCTTCTTAGACCATAGATAATTCTTGGCCTGTGAGGCCCTCAATGCATTCTCTCCCTGCATGAATTGAGCAGTGGCATGACAACTCTGGCAATAATTTGCGAGATAGGTCTGCATCTTTTGGTAGCTTATCTTAGTTCCAGTATCAGGGTCATCGCCAGGATCTGTACCTGGATCAGTTCCCGGTCCAGGCGAGGGATTATCGGAAGTCTTTTCAACCACTCTTTCTCCACAGGAGAAGCACGCCAAAACTAAAAAAGTAATACCAAGTTTTTTCAGTTTCATAGTCCTAGGCCCTTCCTGGTTAAGGCAAATTGGCATCCTCATAGGCAGCCGTCTCGTCCACTAAAGTCTGAAAGTTTGCTGAAAGTGTAGCAAGGTTGATGGTTCCCCCTGAGAGAAGATTTCCGAACACCTGAGAACTCACCGCCGCTCCTTGGAGTCTTTCCCTAAACGTCGCAGCATCGAACCAGAGGAGCGATGCGACCTGTTCTAGGCGCATCTCGGTTCTAAGCGGCAAAGCCACAACGTTCCAAACGGGATCTTTTTCAGCCGTTATCCCAAGGTCTGCCATTGCTCGCGCATGGTTTCGATTGAGTTCTTCGATTTGAGCCGTGATCTTATCGAAGCGAAAGAAGATATCGGCCAACCTTTTTTCGTCTCGGTTATAAGCGGTATTATTTAAGATGTGAGCCCGAAGCTGATCGCGAAAAGCGATTGCGACGCCTTGGTTAAAGTGGCAATTACCGCAATCACCGATCCTAATAGTTGCGTCAAGTTGTGCTGCAGCTCCTGCTAGGTTGATAACGACGTTATTTGGCGCCGCCACCTCGGCAGTATCGTTTGCATTATTTAGTCTATAAAGTGACCATAGGCCATTATTCTGCGTGCAAATATGCTCTTGAGCATTATGGCGGAAGATCTTGTTAGTAATTTTATTTCCATTAAGCTGACCGGCTTGAGCAAGTTCAACAGTGAAGCTGTTTTTAAAGATATCGTCGCCGCCGAGGACCGTGTCATAAGTAGAGATACATGTGCCATTTCTGCTTTCAAATACCGCAATCATCCGCGTTTTACCTAAGGCAATCTGGCTCTGGCTGAAGCCACTGAACATCGCCTCTTCATCATTTACCAGCGCCTGCCTATCGACTCCCTGCTGCGCAAAAAAGTTAGCGGTAAGCCTATCTTGCTTAACAAGCGAATAATAAACGGCACCCTTCTTATCTGCTACCGCATCACCTTCGAAGGCTGTTATCAAAGACGATGCCGCGTAAACATAGGGACGCTTTGCCTGCGTTAGAAACTGAATATTGCGATTTCTGATCGTCTTACTTTCAAACTTTAAGATATCGGCACTCGATAAAATCTCCCAATCTTTCGAAGTCCAACCGATCGCCGAAAGGTCGATCCGATAGATACAGTTTCCAGGACCAATCGATGGAGCCTTATAAAGTTCCCGCTCGGAACTCAGCTGATTGAACCCTCGATTTACTCCCTGCTCAAATTCGGCCATCTGATCGCCAAGGTTATATCTCTCGCAACCGACAACGTAGCGCGTATTCTGGCGTTCGGTGTCAGAGTTCAGATTTTGAAGATCGAGGAGAATGCTATCTTCTATCGTATCTATCGTTTGAAATCCAGGTCGCGGAGGATCGCGTGGCTCAGGGATTGGCTCCGATGGTTTTTCAATTATGACGTTGTTATTCACTTTTTTAGTTTTTGTTTTTTGACAATTAAATGAAAAAACAAATGCAAATAAAGTAAGAAAAGAGAAAAATTTAACCATAATAAACCTACCTCCAATCGAAGGCTGAAAAGGACGTTTACATTGGCTAGGGATTCAATGAAAAGAAGAACACAGAACGGATTAAATTGCAAATTAATCGAGCAGCTACTCGATACGTTGTAATGATAACGGAGTAAAGTTAATATCAATTTCACCGGAAATATTAATTCGGAGTTTACATGGCTTTATTACACCCGCCTGAAACTGGACCGGAAGGTCCCATGGGTCCAGAGGGTCCGATAGGTCCCGAAGGTCCGAAGGGAGATCAGGGTATCGATGGTGCCGTTGGACCGGAGGGACCTCAAGGACCAACAGGATCGCAAGGCATTCCAGGTCCTCAAGGTATTCAAGGGCCTCCAGGATCGATAGGGCCTCAGGGACCAGCAGGAGCTCAGGGAAATCCAGGGCCTGGCCTTCCAGTCGGGGGAACTACTGGTCAGACAATAAGAAAATCAAATAATACTGACTTTGCAACCATCTGGGCAGATGCTTCCAATATTACAAAAGAACCAACCGGATTTGTTACGAGAACAACATCAACAATTTCCTTCGTGGACGCAACGAGGACATTTACAATTACGCCAGTTGGCGGAATGTTTTCTGTTCATCAGGCTGGGCTAAGATATGAAAAATCTGTCGCTGAAAGCATTGTTATCCCTGACGTTGAGGGATCGCATTGGATCTATTATAACCAGGGAGTTTTGAATTCTAGCCAGGTTTTTAATAGGGCACTGTTCGAATTTGCAATGGTTGCTCTCCTTCATTGGGATGCAACGAACAAAATAGCTATACTATTTGGAGACAAACGCCATGGCGTCGTCATGGATAAGGACACGCAATATAGTATCCTCATAACGGAAGGGGCTAAATTTGTAACAGGGTTTGCTCCTACCGGATATAATGCATCAGGCGATGGCAGTAGCGATGCGCATGCACAGCTTTCAATTGACGATGGAATTTTGCTTAATCAAGATATTGACTATATTATTTCGCACGCAAATCCTGTCACGCAGCCTTATCAGCAAATACTAGACCCATTTTCACTTATTCCAGTTCTTTATCGAATTGGAACAAATGGTCCTTGGAGAAAGGACACGGCAACAGGGTTTCCAGTAAAACAAGGCGCGTCGAGAATCCAATATAATGCCCTAGCAGGTAACGTCTGGTCTACTGCAGACGTAAGCAATGGCACATACCTTAACATGTGGATTATCGCGACCTTCAATCAGCGCGAACCAATAATGGCAATCTTGGGTCAGACAAACCATAGCACCTTGGCAACAGCACAATCAGAGCAACCTGTTGCCGTTAATTTAACTGGCCTTCCGCTCCAAAACGGAAAGCTCATTTGTAAAATTATCTATCAGGCATCAAATTCATACGCTAACGTTCCGCATGCGCGCATACGCGAAGTGCAGGATTATCGCTCATCAGCCCTGATTGGTAGCACCATCCAAGGACCAGCTGGCGTCGGAATTCCAGCTGGAGGCCTTACAGGTCAGGTTCTTAAGAAAAACTCTAATGCAGACTTTGATACAGCCTGGGGGACCGATACGCTATTGGGAGTTGATCGCTTCATTGCATCATCGGAGCAATTCGATGATGTGATTATGGGGGGCAATTCCATTGGCCTTTTGGGGGAGAATTTTTCTAAGAGCAATGGAAACGCGATAAGACGCTATGGACCTTCTAATGGTGCCTTCGGCTACCTTGAGCTATCCCTAGGGCTAGAGGATCAAGCTTATGCTGGAACCTCGCAATCTCCTTTAGATGCACCTTGGATGAATACTTATGCGGTTGGTGGCGAGTCGAGGTTTTATTCCCTTCCAGGATCAAAACTAACCCATGAGGTTAGATTCAAATTCCACGAAGGCCGTGTATCGGCGCAAGGAACCCTCGGAGCTTTCATCGGATGGACGGAATGGAATACGGTCTTTACTGAAGATCAAAGAGCTAAGATGAGCTGTGGCCTCGTCACTGGCTCAACTACGCCTGATCAAACAAAGTTTTATATTCTTCATAAAAAGCTAGGCGATTGCATAAGACGCTATAATAGTACTGGCATTTCGCTCGATGGCAGTTGGCATCGCTATAAGCAGGTTTTAACCTTCGGTGTCATAAGCGCAAGGATCGAGCATTACTTAGATGGAATTTTGGTGGAGATAACAGAGGATGTACAGTTTCCTACGAAAGACATCGGCTGTGTTTTCGGCATGCACGTAAGAAATGTAATGAAGGCAAATACGAGAGTGGAAGGCCTTTGGATTGACTGGCACTATCTTTCCGTGGAGAGACCCATATGAGCATTCCTATAAGCGAGGGAGATCCTCTGCCACTCATTGTCTATTGGAGCGATAAGACGAGAAATGACCTCATCGTCAAGGCTCAGCTTTATCAGCGATATCCATTCTTAGTCTTAGAGACTGATCTAGCTCTTGATTATATTCCGCTTTCAGAAGGTATTTATATAAATACCACGATCCTCATGCCAAATACTGAGATAGTTGATGCGCGCTATGATGTATATGAACCCGATGGAACAACCTTGATAACGAGCGGCGATGAGGTATTCATCCTTCCTCAAGATTCCGGCGGCGGTGGAGGCGGATCTGCACCATCCGCTCAACCCGTTGCTGGCATCGTGAGATCTCTTTCAATGGTATCTGGCACAGTCACTTGTGAATCAATTTGAGGAGAAAGACATGGCATGCTTAAGTGATGGAATCGTGGAAGTTATTACTGGCACCGATCATATCCTTCGAATTGAGCTTGAAAGTGACGATGGAACTGCATTTGATCTTACCGGCACAACTGAAATGACGGTAGCTTTCCCTAGCACAGGTCCAGCTGGATCTGGAAATCTCACCCTGGCAGATGGCCTATCGATTCTTTCCCCAAGGGAATTAGGCGCCATAATTGCTAACCTTAGCGCGGCTTTTACGCTTCAGCTAAGAGTCGGCAATAAGCAAGGGTTTGAAGTGAAATTTTTGAAGAATGCTAGGACCTATAAGGTGCAGTTCAAGGAAGTTCTTAACGTCATCAAATCCAGCATATGAAAGAGGCCGCCGGGAAAGGCGGCTCATTCATCATTTGATCGGATTGACCTTAGCCAATTGATGATGATCTTCTGGCTTTGGAACTGATTCAGATTTCAATCTCGCCAGTTCAGAAAGCGATTCTCCAATCACGTTGATACATGTCTCCCAGAATGCATGCTCATTTCTCGTGGCCTTATAGCCTTGAATTACTGGGATCAATGACTGCAAAGATTGCTCTGCCGTTGGCAATGGTTGATTCATCTAATGGCCTCCAAAATTTCTATTCTTGATTTAAGTTCTTGAACTGCAGATACTAATGGCACAATTATTTGCGTATATGAAACAGAATCTGGAATATATTCACCATCAATATCAGCATAGATTGTGAGTATTTTAGATATCTCTGCCATTTCTTCGGCAATGAATCCGTAATTTATTCTGTTCTGATCTTCATGGGATAATTTGGATCTATAGGTAATTGGTCTCATGGACCAAACAGGATTCATTCCTTCAATATCTTTGATATCTGTTTTATATCTCTTTGAAGAAGTAACTTTCAAAAGATTATTTGATCCATCGAGAGTAACGTTGTTTACTAATGCTCCAGTTATTATATTTGGCATCTGGATATTACCTGTGCCACTAATGGTAATACAGCGCTGCATACCGCCGCCAGCAGCGCGGACTCGCCATTCTGCAATGCAGTCAGGCGATGCCGCTGTTCCATTATTTCGAACGGCAAGTTCGGTAACAGATGTATCACCGCTCGTGCGAGCTTTATTTACAGATATTGCTGAATAATTTGTTACATCCGTAAGAGCGAAAGCTTGATTAGCTGCGAAGGTCATGATGGTAAGCTGAGGGACTCCGGAAAAGGCCGCTGCCTGTCCATAGGCTACATGAGTTACGGAGGCTCCTCCAGTATTTGCTCCGAATGTCCAAGCGCCATCGACAGTGCAATTGCCAACACTTATTGTTGATGCTACTGCTGTATCAGCTGTTTGCGCTGAAGCGGAAGTTTTAAAATCAAATGCTGTTGCTGTACCGGATCCTGAAGATGCAACAGTCAGAAAACTTGTTCCAGAAGCCGTGGACATCGCTCTATCGGTGTTATCGCCAGATCTATAAACATTTGCGCCTATTTTTATATTGGACGTAGAATTAATGGAACCGCCAGTGCCTGTCCCATTTCTCACGAATATGGCGCCATAGGAAGTATGATAGCCAGCTGTATTGCCTAGGCCAGCAGTTCCACCGAAAGTCCAAATACCGAGTCTTGTTCCCGATAGAATTGCTGTTCCTGCGCCTGTCCTGAATCTAAATGCATCAAAGGTTAATGTCGTATGGGCAAGATTATCTTGCTGCCGAACGTCAAACAACATGTCGCTATTGCTGTTTCCGTTATCGGTCATAGCGTAAAATGAAAGGCCTCTATTGGTGCTTGCTCCGTTATTTGTCCTTCCGATTATTTGGCCGCCACCGCTACCATCATTTCCAATACGTAATGTATTAACTGTTGCAGCAGTAACGTCACTGGGATTTGCAGTATATTCAGTATTTGATGTAGCAATATCTATTGTAATTGCGCCGTTTGGAAGTGTGGTTTTATTAAAACCAAGCTTTCCAAATATCGTATGGGAAATATTTCCGGTTGTAGGACCAAAGACCCATGATCCATCGACTGTGCATGATCCTTTGGATCCAACTGAACTTACTGTAGCATCGGCTGTTTGAGCAGTAGAAGAAGTCACGAAATCAAATGCAATAGCAGTTCCAGTTCCTGCAGAGGAAACCAATAAATAACTAACACCCGAAGCAGTCACCATTGCTCTATCTGTATTATCGCCTGCACGATATATATTAGAACCAATCTTAATATTCGAAGATGAATTTACGGAACCACCTGTGCCTGATCCATTTCTAATATTAAATGCGCCATATGAGGTATGATAACCAGTAGACGTGCCAAGACCTGTTGTAGGACCAAAGATCCATTTTCCAGGGGAGGAATAGCCACCAACGTTTATGCCATTGGCAGCAAATCCTAAAGAATTTGGTCCAGGTCGATAAAACCCTGTTCCACTTCCATCATCGTCTGATGCAAATCCGATAGAGGGAACGCCAACAGTTCCATTTGGAAGCAATACCTTTGTAGTAAATGATGGGGAATCGATAGGAGCTTGCTCGGTATCCTCATCGATCAGTTCATCAGTTACACTTTCAAGGTAATTAATCCAAAGCTTAACGTTATATTGCCATCCATTCTGATGCTGAAGGGTTGGCTTTTCTGGAACGCCAGTCACAAGGTTGTTGTGAGTTGTCCATCCCCAGGTCTTTTGCTGCGCTGTCGGCTGGAGTTTTAAGGCAGTAAAGCCAGTTGCCCAGTCGACCGATTCTACGGGTTTTATTGCCATGAGCTTTCACTCCATTATGAAATGAGGACGGAGTATCGACCGCCACCGGAAGTTGCATATATATCGGGAAAACCAGAACTATCTTCTATAAAAGTCTTGCCAAGTCCAGACGGATTATTCGTCGTCCAAAGCGCTGCATCGGCTTCTGTGTAAGCGACGAATTCAGCATTTAAAATCTCTGGCGTCACAATAGTAGAATTGATTTGAACCGCAGACTTGGTTTGTCCAGAAGAGACAACGGCAAATGAATGCTGCTGATAATTGCCGATAACCGTCATTGTATAAACGTTAACGGCATCTAGGACAATCAGCCTTATCTTGTTTTGCGCCGTATCTTTATTTGTGAATTCAAATGTCCCTCCGATAACAGCGAAACTTAACAGTAGCTCAGCATTCCACGTTAGATTGGCATTTGATGTAATGATGTTAACCACTAAATCCTGCTTTGGATCCCCACTCACGCTTGTCAGAAATACCCTATTAGCAGTTGTGATGGAGGCCGGAAGCGGGAATACATAGCCGAGGTAAAAGCTATCTGGGACTGAAATCGGAACCGCTACGGCATAGCCTTCCGAGTTAGGCCTATTGTCACCCACAAAGCTAAAGGTAGGATCAGAAAAACTATCTGAGATAATAAAGGAAATGAATTCAATTCCTGCTGACTTTGTTAAATTCACAACGTCAAAGACAACCTGCTGGCCGAAGGTGAAATCAGGCCCGAAAATCGTGACAGTGAATTGCCCTTCTGCCGGTGTCTCATCAATAAAGACATCTTCTGCTGAAACCGTGAGCATGATGACAGCCTTGACGTCTTGAGCTGTTCCATTTGAGTTATAGGCGGCAGCAAGAGCATTGAGCAAAGCTCTAAATAGATCGTCATTGGGAGGCCTGGTCTTTGAATTTAAGATCCTCCCAATTCCATTTAATTGAGCTCCATCGGCGGTCTGAAGGGATGTTTCCGTAAGAAACAAAAAGGCTTGCGCCTCAAGCTCATTTATCTCTCTTAAGAAAGATTCTATGAAAGCCTTAAATACTGGAGATTTTCGATACTGATAGAGAATGTTCTCCTCTCCATCAGTTATATGATCAACTATTTCTAGCTCTTTAGTCATCTCACATCCTGCTAAGAAATATTGACTATAACGTTTCCAGCCGTTATTTGAGCCACTTCAGTTGGATCGATAGGCGTATTTGTTGCTGCTGGAGTCCCTGCAGCTACGGTCGTCTGAAGGATCGTCAATGTTAAGATTCCTGGAATTGTATTAACAGGTGAATAAAGCATGTGATTCAATACGTCGTCGCCAAGCTCAAGCGTTGCAAAATAGGCAACAATGGAATCTTTGATCTGTTGGATACCATCGGTTGGAAAAAGGATGGCATTAATTGTGATATTGACAACGACCTGCATAGGCACTGGATCAGGTGAACTGAAGGCAAGCGTATCCGCTAGACCATTAACATCGGTTATATTGCCAACCCTAACAGCTTCTGGATCCACCGTTGTGACAACGCCTATACCCAATGGCTTTGAATTATAGATAGTCTGAGCAATGACGTCATCATCTCCACCCGTGACAAAGATCTCGAAGCTATGGGGAGGCCTTCCATCGGCATCGGTAGAGCTCGTATCGTTTTCAATGATCGATACGTTGGTGACCTCTGGGATGAGACTCACCGCCTCTTTGATACCGCCAACGGTCGAGGTGCCGACCTTTTGAAGCTCTTCCGACCTTCTTTCCCTGAGCTGGGCATCGGTCTCGCGATCAGTTCCCACTGCTCCCTCGTCAATATTGATGACTTGGTTAAGACCCGTGACGGTTGAAACGATGGTCGCAATGCTCCGAATGGGTGCTGTCAGATAGCCTGGAAGAGTTGCAAGCGTTAAGGCTGACTCTTCATTTGAAAAGTTAGCTGTGACCGTCAAAAGGCTACCGGAAGAACTTGTTAGAACATTGTCCGAAAGAGTCGGCTCAGTATCAGGGAGAGTATGAGCTCTAAAAAATATATGCACAGCACCTGAAACATTGAATTGCCCCCTTACCTCGACATCAGTCACAAGCGGAATCTCAGCTAGGATAGCCGACTCTATTTCCGAAGGCGTATCGTCCCAGTTGATGACAACTTCATAGCTTGGATCAATATTTAAAATGATCGTCCCAGAGGCCGCGATGCCATTTGCCAATAGGAGTAAGGCGTTCCCAGAGATCACGCTTTCCGTGGTAGGGATAGAAAATGTCCTTCCAGTTCCCGTCTTTTCAAAGACGGCTCCAACCGGGACGACGGTATCTATGACTCCACTGAAATAGAGCTGCGCCTGTGCCGATGTCTCAGCCTTTCGCACCGTATTGGTGATGGCCGAAACATTATCAAGGGAGGTTCCACTCGCCGTGTCTGGATAGAAGCTATTATAGGTTGCCTCCAATGCCTCCCAAGCCGAGAATAATTCATTGCTCACTATATCGACAAATTGCCCTACTCGACTCGTAGGTGAGGTATCGATATCAGCTGAAACGCTGTCTCTTAGATTATTAGCGATTGTCGTCCTTATCTCACTCAAGGTCTTTATTTGAAAACCTGTATCGGTCAATCCAGCCATTAGACAACCACTCCTATTTCCCCAGCAATGAGCTCATCACTTGTCGAACTATTACAGACAAACCTAACGCGCATCTCACGCGTCGTCCGTTCGAAATCAAATTCTAAGGTCTCAACCGCAACTATACCCTCAACGGATAGGATGGCATTGCGAAAAATCGTATCTGCTAATTCCAGAGTTGGAATCTTATCAGCAAAAAGCGATTGGAAATAGGGTACTCCTACCGTTGGCGAATCCTTTGAGTCGAGGAACCATTCCCCTAAAAACGTCTTTAAATAGGCCGTTACGCGTTGCCTTAGGACCTCCGATCTTGAATGATCGGAAGTAAAATATAGGTCATTATCGCGCAGCTCGATATCATTCAGTGTTTCATTGAAAAATATATCTGTCATAATGCACCTATTCTAGTTTGACGATTTGGGAGTTTTCATCAGGTAGCGCCGACTTTACTGATGCTAACGCTGATTCAACGGGAGTTGTCACGATTGTGGATACGATTGGAGCACCGGGGCCTGGCGCAGCTGTTACTAAAATAGATCCAGCAGTTATCAATGCAACAAGGTCATTAATAGCATCTATCAAATCCTCAAGATTAGCTTGCAATACAGAACCCAGGACCGCTGGATCAGTCGGAGAGCCTTCCTTGGAAAGATTGATATGCTCAGATTTGATATCGACCTTATTAGGCGCCGAGATCTCTAGCTCTTCTCCTCCCGAGAGCTTGAATTTCTTCGTTGCTCTAAAATCAACGCCATCAGGAGGCGGGTCAAGTGGCTCTGAAATCGGATAAGCGCCAGGTATAGCGAATGCGTCCGAAATATCAAAGATTCGGTTATCTGATGGAGGCAATCCAGGGCCCTGATCTTTCCACTTATCAAGAGAGCGCTGTGAAAAACATAGGAGAACATGGTCACCCTCTGCCAATGGAAAACTAAACGATCCCGCTGCTGACCTCTGATAAATGACTGGAACGTCGCTGAGCAAAGGAAGCTTTACGATAGTCTTATCTTTTAGCTGCCTATCGATTGACGGCTGAACTGATATGGTCTGCGTCGCAGGGTCGAAGGTCTTAACAACGCCAGGTAGATGAACAAACATTTCGAGCTGAGCTTTCCTAACAGAGGCCATCACGGCATCAGCTAGGGTTATATTGGTTCCAGAATTGGCTGAGTTATCTCTCATACGAAAGCCCTCACCGTCGTGATCCAATCGCCTGAAAAGCTATTGCCAGAAAATGTTACTGTAGAAATAGTATATCGACCGCTGGCTTTCTTAGAAGTCAAATTGAGAATTCTTCTGGGAGCGAAGTTATGATTCAAGATCGATTTTACTTCTACGCCTTGCTTTTTTTCATCTTTGCCTTTTATTTCTTCTTTGATTTGGTGTGGTGATCCTATCATCCCATTCGATGGCGATAGATTTATTACCGAATCCAAAACAAATCCACCTGTTGGCAAAATAGTTATCACGCCATTGTCAACAATATAAATATGCTTAATAGGCGTTAAATACTGCAACAAGATCTCGTATGGATCTCCAACGAGTGTGACGGCTGATTTATATGAAATGATTTCTGGAATAACGTAGGGGTTTTTGCCTTCCACTTCTGGAAGATTATCTATAATGAACTTCACCAATTCATCGATAATTTGAATATTCGTCGAACCCTTTGACAAAGATTTATTAATTTGAATAGGAACCGGTGGCCTGGTTTCTACCTCTATCGTTACGGCCACTTCAGATCCATTTATATCGACGCTTGTATTATTGATTCTTCCAATGAGAATGATACCGGTTTTCTTATGATATCCTGCTTCAAGTCGAAGGAACTCTGACGCCTGGATCTTAGCTATGGTTGATTCATTTGGGTTATATATTTTCACAGTTGCTGGGTTAGATTGCTCTGTATCACTTTTTTGAATATTGAATTCAATAGCTAATCCAGGAGTATCTCTATTCTGAATTAGAGATAGAGCCTTTCCTGATTTAGGCGAAATCGTTAAGTCATATGATCTAAAATAACTAGACATTAGAATAAACTCACATAAAACATTGAAACATCTAAACCAAAATTATAAAACGTTGGATCTTGCCCAAAGTTATTTACATCCAAAACTATCGTATCGCCAAATGGCAATAGGTCATCAAACTTGAACCTAGTAAACATATTTTCAACGTTTGTAAGGCATGGTATGCCAGCGATCAGAATGTTTTTGTCGGAATCCTTGAGCGTGACAAACCAGGTATCTATTCTTTTGTTATAGTGAAACTCAAGATAATGCCTAACCCCATCCAAAACCAAGGAGAATTCATATTCTGTCACCGATGCAACGACTAGTGGGACTTCTTTTAGACTCAATTTTTTATCCTCCTAGTACGCTGCGATACATATTTTTCTTCGCCGTATCATCCCTTAGTTCCGTAAGCGTCCTCTTTTGAGCTTTATTTTTTTGATCAGCAGTATTGGCTTTATTATTAGCCATAAGCGTTTGGGCGCCTTTATCCAAAATTCCTGCTATTACTTCAGCACTCCCTATTGTGACTATAATAACCTGCCTGAGAGACAGCTCAAATCTTATCGATTGTCCTGTTGATTTATCTCTAGGAACCGTAAGGGATTCTATAACAAATGGAGCATTTTCATCTAAGCCTAATGATTTAAAACCATCCTTAGCATAATGGCTCTTTACAATTACTGGGGTTGCTTTAGCCATCCATTCCTGGAGCTTATCAAATGCCTTTTGACTTTTGGTCCGAGTATTTGATCCAACAAACCTTGCTCCAATTGCACCTATTGGAGAACCTAGAAGGGAATCAAACGTATCGGCATAGCTCATTGAAGCATCCGATATCACGCCACTCATTGAAATTCGAAACGATTCCCTTGAAGCATGTTCTCCTAGTTGAGCTCCTTGCTCTACTGGGTAATTGGTTACTGATGCGCTTGTGGTATACGATTCATTTAGAACGACTTCAGCCTGAATGAATTCGGTTCCCTCGATCAGGTTATTATCTAAATCATAGACCATCTCGATAAGTTTCATCGTCTGAGTGTCAAATAATACGTTCTTTAAAAATGCCATCTCTAATTACTCCCTGCTGTCATTTGGCTATAATGGAGAGAATTAATTTGTCTTTGAATAGCTTCAGCAGGGGAATTGGTATTTATCTTAACATCTAAATTATTCGTATAAGATCTTTGGTCGTTTTTATTAAGAGTTTGATCGCCAGGTGCCGTAGCATCTGCTCTGGCCCTATTTTCACTCGTAATGGTTTTAGCAAATTGATTGGCACCCATATTCTGACTATTTTGGTATTTTTCCGCATATTTTGAAATTGACGGTAGCAATGTTTCAGACAGCGTCAATATCGGATTAGCAATTGGCATAGGCGAGTTAATAGGTTCTAAGATTCTTCCGCCTTCAGGCATTGATGTAGGTGGAAGTTGCGATCTACCTTTAATTGCTGGTCTTGGCGAAGCTCCCGTGCTTCTTTCTTTTTTTCTTTTAAGGACTTCTTCATCAGACAGATACATGTCGTCATATATTGTTTGAATGCCTTCCTTATCTGGAAGTCCTTTGGCTACCTTGTCTAATCCGATTCCCTTGCCATTCGTATAAGCAGCAATCAAGTTATCTGCAAAAGGCAATGCCTCCTTTAGGCCTTCAATCACTGCTGTTACGATCGCCTTTGGAATATTTATAAAAATTGCTTTAATAGCGCCTGGAATAAAACCTTCTAAAAATCCTTTTAAAAGATCAAAGATAATTGGAATAGATTTGAATAATATATTTAGAAGGAGTTCAGGAAGATTTGCTAGACCCTTGCCAAGGATGCTTCCGATCAATTCACCTAGGTTTCCAGCACCGGTCAATTCCCCTAGAAAGCTTCTTTCGCCTTTTAGGAAAAAGAAAAAATCTTGAACTAAAAGCGCCGCATCAATGATGAAATCGCCTATCGTGTCTAACGCTTTCTCGGCTCCACCGCCAAGATCAAATGCACCGAAGAATGATTTTCTAACTATGTCAAATGAATCAGCAACCTTTTCACCAAAGGCCGTGAAGCTTGGCAGAAGCTTATTAATGGTGACCGTTAGGTCTTTGAAAATCGGGATCAAAGACTGAATTATAGGTCCACCAATATTATCAAATATGTCCGACCAAGCATTTCCTAATTGAGCCGCAGCTCCAGCATAAGTATTTAGATTCTTAGCAGCCGAGCCAGAGAACCTTCTATTCATCAGCTCTACTGCCTTGCCGGCTTTGAGCTGCTCGTCGGTCAGATCTTTGATTTCTGGAACATACTTTTGAACTTCTTTGGTCATCCCAGAAAAGGATGCCGTCATTGCCTGGACGCCTTCGGGAATTGACTTACCCGTGGCAGCCGCAAAATCAATTCCTGATTGAACTGCTAGTTTAGCTTGAGCATTAGTAAGACCAAGGGCTTTAGCTTGAGCTAGCATCGAAATCGTCGTGCCGGTGGAAGCAGTGGATGTCTTTTGCATTTCAGATGCAAAGGCCTTCATGTCCTCCATCGCACCTTCGCTATTTTCACCCGTTATGCTAAGCGCCGTGGAAAGATTTCGTAAGGCTTGCTCCGAGCCCGATGCCTCATCAATAGCTCGATCGATGGTTCCAGTCAGGGAATCTATTGCTTTATTGGCAAGGTTAAAACCAATGCCTATTGCTTGGCCTATTACCAATCCTTTAACGAGATTCGATATCGTCGATAGAGTCGAACCCATCTGACTGAGTTTTGCACTAAGACTATTGGCAGCGCCGGCCTGATCTTTCAGTTCCTTGGTTGCCTTGTCGGCACTCCTCCCGAGAGCATCCTCATCCTTCTTGGCCTTTTCAGCGCCTTGAAGGCTTACCTTTATGACGAGTTCTTTTAGGACGTTATCTGCCACGTTTAGACCTCGCTCTTTCCATTTCCTCGATGCGTTCTTTTATATTCAAAATCTCATGAGCATCGAAGAGATCTTCTATCGTCATCCGTTGAAGGTCCGAAAATGAAATAAGGCCAGCTGTGACTGGCCTCCATAGAAATAGGTCAACCTTATGACTATGGATGCCGTAGGCGCTCAGCCCTCCGCCTTCAGCTGCTGGCCAGTAGCGACTATTGCTTCCATTATCTGGGAAAAAAAATCCCCAAAATTATGCTTAACGACCTCCCCACAAAGCTGGAGCGTAAAAGCATACTGAGACAGATCCTTTTCACTTACCTTTACCCCATCCACGAGACAGACCGAAGTCAGCTGCCTTATAAGCGCGATGAGCTCTTCGGCTGTCAGGTCACTGAAAAAATCAGAAAACCCCTTGGCGATATCACCCGATTTAAATGAACCAAGGAGCGGACTAATCGACTTTGAAAGCTTATGGATTATCTTCCAGCCTTCGATGGCTGAAAACTTTCCTATGCTGCATTGTCTGTCCATGATTGTGATCTCATGGAGAGCCATCTTGCTTGGTTCATCGATCAAGGTTGAACGTTTACTATTAACCTGGCGTTGAGACATTATTTCCACCAATAAATGCTAGGAGAGTATCGGTTCTAATAACCCATTCCCTCGTTTGAACTGTTTTACCAAAGGCAGCATCAGGGAATTTTTCAATAAAACATGTGTCTGCCGTAAATAGCGTTGTCCCCAAGTTATCCTTAATGAGCATCGGAAAAAGGCCGCTGTTGGTAGCCTCATCTGCTAAGGCTAGCGTTGAAAGCTCATCGTTAGATGGTGATGTCTGTTGAAGGGAAATTGTGATGGTTCCACTTCTGTCATTTGATTTGACGCGAGTCCCCTCGCCATCGGCACCAACCACAAGCTCATAAGCCGTATTGGTTCTAGCCACGGTGACAAGGTTATCGGCAAAGCCGCGCATGATATAGGGACCTGCGATTATCGAAAGCTCTTTAGGATCAAACGTGAAGAGCGACAAGATACACCTCCCTTAGGCTATGATGGTTCCGTGAATTTTGACTGTGTGGATAGCTCCAGCAGTTTCGGCTACAAACTCAATCGTCTGAAGGAGTCGGTTGCTCTTATCCACAGGATTTACCTCGCTTGCAAGAGGCGCCGTCACGACTGGTTTTGGATTATCTGTTAGATATCCATCCTTCACTGATTGACCAAGGCGAGCATAGACCGTGTTAACGATAAGATTGATCCCGTTGTTTGTGAAAGGGATTTTGAGCTGAGCTGCCATTACGGCAAAAACGTCCTCAGCCATTCTCGTCTTAAGGTAGAGGGCTCCGATGTAGGTATCGATGAAGCCAGAGGTAGCGCCGTAAGCCCACCCTTGATAAGTAATGGGACGTCCGGCCACAATCGGATAATAGTTAATATGGTTAGCTAAAAGTATTGTTTCATCAGTGGATGAAGGGTTAGCTGCTTCAACGTTTTCAAGGGTCTTATAAGCACCCGTATAAGAGCCAGGGATATACGCCAAAAGCCTTGATGCCGTTGCTACGTCAAGATACTTTAAATTTGGACTTACCGATTGACTGAAAAAGAGTGCTGAATAGCTGGTGACAGCAATCGGCAAATCGGCGGTTGAGGTAATCCTAAAGAATCCGTACTTATCATTAGCTCCAACCCAAGCGATCGCATCATCAATGGCATCAGGGTCGGTCGATTCCATCGAAACACCAAACCAATCGCTATTACTAGAGGCAGCTAACGCTAGATCAGTTGAAGGCGTCAAGGCATTCGCGGTCAGCTGCTTTGCAATATAGAGAGTAGGAATCGAAGGCTTTTGAGCAAAGGCCGTTTGAGCCATTTTCTCAACTGGTGAAGCCGTCACGATCAAAGGATCATCAGCTACGTCTTGATAGGTGCTATAGCTTTTCACCAAGCCGTCAGTCCAGCCAACTGCAAAGGATGGCTCAAGACCTAAGATCAAAAGGCTATTAAATCCCTTTCTAGCCAGGGAACTAGATTGAACGTCAACCGTGATTTGAACTATATCCGAAATTTCTGGCATCTGACTGCCTCCAAATTATGGTGAATTTATCCAGTCGATAGGAGAAACTTTGTCAAAGTAGTCACTCGAAAGCTCAACGCTCGAACCATCCTCAAGATTTGCCAATATGAAGATGTCGAACGACGCTCGCTTTTCAAAGCTATCGCTCATAAGAAGACTAAGGTCTCTAACGAGTCCCTTAGACATAATACTTGCCGATACGATTGACCTTAAAAGATCTCTATGCTTTTGCCAAGCCAATCTCGAATTAAGGGAACAGGCCTCCTCGAAGGCATTGTCACCATAGCAGTTAATGGAAAATATGAGCTCGCGGAAGCCGTACCATGCGGTCTCGTTTTTTTGCTTATCAAAGACGGTCCAATCAAATTGCTCGGCCGTAGCAGAAGAAAATTTCACTGCCGTATATGGGAGTTTTGGCCTTGGTGCATTCGGTCTTTCTATGATGACCTGACCGTTAGTTCCAGCCTGATTTATAACTTGATAGAGAGCGTTTTCAATTTTTGATATAGGCATTGTCATTTTGCGTCTCCCTTCACGACCTGATAGGAGATCGAAGCACGGAGCTGACCAGTATCAATGAGTGGTTTTGCATTTCCTCTTTTATTTTTCCCGCCTCGAAATGGATCTTTTAAAGCCTCCCAGGAATTCGAGGTGAATTTAGCCTTAACCTTATCAGCCATCCATTGTCCCACGATGGAGAAAACCTTAACTTGTTCGGCCTCGGATGCTCCATAGGTTTCCCCTTGCATTTTTAAGGCTTTCTTAAATACCTGAAAGAGCTTCTCATTGTTTTCATTAAAGGTAGACCTCAGATAACTCCGTTCAGGAATATTCTTTGGCTCGTAGCCATACTCATGGACAGCGGCAACTTTGAGGAGTGACCCAGCATCAGGAGCATCTCTTCGTTTTTTCGATGCAGCCGATGAGTCAGGTCCCGACATGGCTGGATCAGCTACGATTCCAACATGGACGGTTCTGTTCGAGGTAATAAGCTCCTGAAGCCATCTTTCGACTTTCTTATGCTCTATTACTTCTACAGAATTTTCAGCCATCTTTGCCCACCATCGTTACTTTCCAATGAGGGATAAGAAAATCCCATCGCTCCCAAGCGAGCATTGCAAAACGTTGACCTCTATATAAAAACTCCGCTGCATCAGTTAGGCGATCATTGATCAAGGTCTGAATCAAAGGCGTTTCGGTATACATCTTATAAGTATCCTGGGTCCGAAAGCCTTCCGGCAGGAGCTGCCTCTCTGCCATAGATAGCCTCTGCATCGAAGCCATTATCCTCTCTTCCGTTTCCGAGCCAGCAACATAGAGGCCATCCTCGTATCGATCGCCTGAGCGATAGTAGACTTTGATTTCCTCTAGGATCCTCTTTGATAGCTTTCCCATGGTCACGTCACAATGGGAGTTGGTTTAGAGGTTTTCATGAGTGCCATGAATTGCCTTCCGTAAACGCTTTCCCCTAGCCACCCAGCCATGATTGAATCAATCGCAGATCCTCCCGAGGAGTGCGATGAAGAGTCACCATAGCTAAATGAAATATCCCCTACCGACTCCGAGGTAACTGGACCAGAGGCCGTATCCGAAGGAGTCGATCCAGCGCCTGATCCGCTTGAGGTATCAGAATCTTTGGGTCCGTAGGTATAATAGTGAGCTATCAAAAGACCTAAGCCATGAGTGAACTTTCGATCAGGAAGATAGCAAGGATTGGACGATAGCCATGCCTCTGAGAGCATCGTTTTCAATGCATTGAACTCAGTAGGATTGCTGGTCCTAAGCGTATATTGACTGTTTGTGATCAAGTCAACGTAGGTTGGCGTCACCTGCGCTAATCCCATCCTCTTCTCCAATCATGACCTTTTTACTTTTTCCAGGTTCACTTTTCATGATTTTCAGCTGCTCGAAAGCCGCAGCCCTTACGGGTCCCTTGACGTTCTTTTCATCCGATAGCCAATCTTCTAAAAGCTTAATTGAATAAGTTTTTTTGATAACGGCTACAGTTGGCTTTAATGTTTTATTGATAGCCAGAATGCCTTGATCAATAAGATCTAGGATTGGTCCACCGTAACTAGGTTGGAGCTTATCCCATACCTCGGGATCGACCTTATTCATTCCAGGTATCAAAATAAGAGGACCTAATGTCCTCACACATGCCTCAGTGTTTTCAATTAAGAGCATTAGATCCCGTTTCCTTGAGCAATTGATTTTGGATAATAAACAATTGTTCCAGCCGTTCTACCGTGAACGGGTACTTCGAACATGAGAGCATGCTCTTGCACTGGCAAAAACTCAGTCTCTTGTGGAACCTCAAGAGTTAGCTTATCTGGGTTTCTATCGTATAGAATAGCAACGTCAACCCCTGATGGTCCTGCGCCTTTAAGGTTCCAAACAGGAATGATTTCTCTCACCCAAGGATTGCTTGAAAGGATGAAGTTCAAAATCGTCGTATCACTCGTAGGAGATCTAGGAGTGGTGGCAATATGAGTATATTGGCCTTCTGGCAATAGAAGGGTATTTGGAGTTTCAATTCCATTGGTTGTATCGCGAATTGCAGCAACCAAAATTCCAACATCAGCAATGATCTCATCGGGGGTTTTTGTTACCCAGGTTGTAAAGGTGCTCGCGCCAGCCGGAATGGTTGGTTTGATGGTATTTGGATGATTGATGAAGGGAACAATATTGGTGCTCGTATCACCATAGAACGCTAGGTCGTTCTCAAGCTTGGCCATCTGATAGCGCGCAGCATTGGCTTTGCGCTGCTCCAAAGGCTTACCTGCCATGCGTGCCGAACGGATATCTTGTATCGAATAGCCAAAGGAACACCCAAGTGAATAGATCTTCACCGTGGTCTCATGACCTGTGATCTCAATATTAGGCAGGTCCTGGGCATAGGCGTGAATGAGTTTCGCGATCCCTATGTGATCATAGGATTCGTAGGTGATCGTCTTAGCACCAGTATCAGCAGTAGAATCCACAGGAAATAACTGACGAGCCAAAAGCTGAGGATATTGCACGTCATAGCTTCTAGCCTTAACGTAATTCAATTCACGTTCAAAAAAGATTGTCTCATTCGCATCCAAATTCAAATATTGCCGTCCCATTTATTTTCTCCCCTTATTGAAGCTCAATCATAACAAGTTGGCCTGCACCGGTAGTGGTTCCACGGAATTTTGCATATAGGTTTATATTCAAACCACCTACGTTGGCATTCGAGAATTGGCCTGAGCCATCAGGCAGAGCAAATGCATCTTCGCCAAATTCAACGGCTCCTGCAGAAAGAACCCATACGCGGCCTTTACTCATGACAGGCACCTGATCGGTTAGCTGGTAGTGGCATTCTCCCGTCAGGATATCATGAACATTAAGCTGATGAGCAAAGACTGAGATTCCAACAAAGGTATCTGACGGTGAAGTTGCTACGACAACTTGATCTGGATCAGTCGAAGAAATGGAAACCGGAAAGCCAAAAGGAATCTCGCCTCCAGCTAGCCAGCTGTCGATTTGCCGAAGGCTAAACATCTCGGCGATCATTCCAGGAATTGCCACGGCGGGCTGAGCGTTATAGGTCAGTTGTGCAACCATTAGTTGATCTCCTTAACGTTGGTTTTCCAGCGATTTCTAGCGTTCTGATAATGCCTAGCTTTGGCCTCTTCTAAGACCTTCTCGCTATCGTCTAAATTCACTGAGTCTCGATTAGAGATTTGCTGACCGAATTCTCGTTCGAGTTTTGGCCTATTGTTAAATGACGATAGGTCCTCAATGCAGCAATCAAAACGTACGTTGACGTATTCGTCTGATTTTCCATCAAGAGAGATTGAAGGCCGAAGCTTTTTAATGACGGTGACCTTGATATCTCTATCTGTTTTTCCTCGAAGGTTTTCGCTTTCGCCTAAGACTTTTCTAGCCGATACCTCAAGTCCTACGCGGGCTTCAACAAGCTTATCAACGGAATCTGTCTTAAGGGATTCCTCGAGAGATTTAACCTTGTCTTGGCTTTCATCAAGCTTAGCCGCCAAAGCGTCCTTTTCCCTAGTCTCTACTTCCAGGCTTTTTTGCAGCTCTTCATTATCTCTTTGCAGTGAATTAAAGACGATGAAGCTTGCATCATCGACTTGAAACGAGCTCCCTTTATAAGTTATCTGTTTCATTTTCTCTTTCTCCAATGGTTTATTTTCAGCAATGAGCTCGAGCCCATCACAAAGAAATTCACTTCCTTCGGCATCTAAGATGACCTTGCACTCGGCTCCTCCGCGTGCCCGATCGACTAGAGAAAGATGGTTATACCTAATGTTTCTTTGGATGAAGTCATATGGCTGACCTTTCCAAACTCCTGGTGTTTCATCAAGGTCACAGGTATAGCCAAGAGATAGCGCTGTTTTTTTTCTAGTCTTAATTAAATCGATAGCATCAGGATTGAAAAAAGTCACCGTCTGGCGAATATAATCTTCACCGTCGCTCGTCCCTTTGACCTGGACAACCTTTGGTTTGTCGGAAGTCATCCCAACCAAATAGTTTTTTGCGTTGCTAGGGCTAACAAGCTCTGAAGGATGGTCTATCGTCGCGGGAAGGCCGATCAAGGTCGATAGGGAATCCTGATGAAACACTTCGTCATGGATCCTCAATTGTCTGATCGGTTTTATCTCCCCGCTGTCTGTCATGGTTTGATAAGTAAAGACGCCAGTTCGCGTGAGGTTTGCCGGCACTTGGAGAAAGCCATTAGGAAGGCGCGGGAGCTCTCTTTCGTCCAATGCGATGAAGTCTCGGTTTTGCATCCAGCAAGGCCTCCGATCATTTTGTTTTTTTCTTCTGTGACTTTACCTCACGTTGAAGTGAATATGCAATTGCTGCGGCTTATTAGTCTTCTAATTCCGGAATATATGCTAATGCGACGCATCTGCAGTTCCACGGCTGACCAGGGAAAGTCGGTGAATCGCTATACTGCTCGTCAACGGCTGGCTTATAAGTTTTCCGGCCAACCTTCACATTACCGTCCCACGAGTAAATGTTCTGGCCATGCCTTCCGAGTTCCTCATGAGTTGGCCTCACGCGATCATCCTCGGCCGTCTGCCAATAGTAGAGCTCAATCCCAAGGGACTTTTGCCGTTCCATATTGATTTCACCAAGAGCCGTGGAAACCGTATTTCTAGCAATAAATTTTGCCCGATTTACGGCCGATCCCTCTTCCGATCCATCGTCGAGCATTCCCCTAATTCCCTTGGCAATCGATTCATGGCGCTCGCCAGATACGATGCCGGCCGTGATCCTTCGAGCAAGGTTCTTTTCGGTTTGCTTACCGACATCTTGAAGGCCAGACACCGTGTCTTTTACCGATCGTTTTATTATGCCATCGATCTCTTTATTAAAGACGGCAAAGACCTCTTTTCCCGCTACCTTTTCAACTTCGACAAGGCTTGTCGCATCGATTCTTTTCATTACATCTTGAATCTTTCTTTCAAGCTCTCGGCGTTGAAAGGCAGATAAACCTTCCCTTGTTGTCTTTTCTAAAAGACTCCTGAGGCGTTCAATCTCTTTCTCATCGGCATCAATAGTAAGGTATGGGAGCTTTATATTTGGCAGGAAATTTTCTCTGTAGAATTCCCTCATGAATCCGAACTGGCGCTTTCCAAGGCGAATGATCTCACGCTCAAAGCTATGGATCTTTTTTGAAGTCTTTCGAGGATTGAATCTATTGTCCCGCCTCTTAGCCATTATTCATTAACCTCTGGCTCAAGATTGATTGGCTCCTCAATCGCAGTCCTCGGTGTATTAGGACCTTGCTCAAGATGAGTCTCATAGCTATAGGTGCCAGAACCAAATCTTGAGGAAGCAACCTCAAAGCTATCGATGACGCCATTACGCATATAGATATCGTCGATATTTGCTTGGATGAGCTCAGTCTCTTTGATTTCTTTTTGCGTTGGGACTTCTAAAGGATTGAACTTAAATGACCATTTAACTGGCTCCTCAAATGGAGACTCTGCCTGGGAGAAAATCATTTTGGTGAGGCGAACCAATGGATCATATAGGTATATCTTTTGCTGAGAGCCGATGAAGTCATAATAATCAGTTAGCTCTGATCTTCCGCTACCTCCTAGGCCAGCAGGGGATTCCCCCATCAGTCTCGTATGCGGTATGTGTGAGGCAGCCGTGAGGCGATCAATTGTCTTTTGAACCAGCGTATCAATACCCGAAGTCTGAGCTTCCACGTTCTCAAAGCTATCCTCCGAATCTATGGCAACGGCCCGTGCAACGCTCCGAGAGAGGTTGACCTGTTGGAGCTTTTTGACTACCAATTCATCCTGATCCTGCTGAAGAGCTGTCGCAAGACCTGTGATCTTAAAGACGGGCTGATTGAATTCTTGGAGCATGGATGCTACAGAATTATGAACCATCGTATAATTTCTTAGTGGCTCATAGAGCTTTCCAAAGATACTATCATGCCAATATTGGTTCATTTTCCAAAGTCTATTGGAGAGGTGAACTCCATCGAATCTTATGACTCTTGAGCGATGGACCCTATAGAAGCCATTGCTTGCAATGTTGTTGAACCTACTTCCATAGCTTCCAACGTCATCGCCAACGTAAACATAATATTCGGGCTGACCATAATAAGGAGATGATGGATCGCCATTTATATCCTCTTGCCTGATTTCCCATTGCCAGCGATCAAATACGTTCAGGGTATTGAGCTTATTGAATTTCTCCGTATCAAGCGGCTGATCTAATTCAAGCCCGTCATCGACCGAGAGGACAATGATAGAGCCACCAAATACCCTAGCCCAAACCCATGCCTCATAAAGCTTCGTCCAGACTTTAAGACGGGTGAACTCATCATCGAGCCATGGAATTATTTCATCATTTGTTGCTGCGTCTTGAATATTCCAACTAATTCCAGCCCGGACACCATCGAAAGGAATAATGGAAGCAATTTTTCCACCTAGGTCATCGCCTGCATAAAGGCTATCGGCTTGCTGCCTTGGTGTTGGCGTCCAGGAGACTTCAGAATAGGTTATCTTATCGCGGCTTGACCCGATGCCGGTCAGTATATTGAGCCAGCCATCAAGCTGGGTCTTTCGTTTTATAGCAGCGCTGGTTCCCTGAGAAATGCTCGATAGTTTTGGTACTTTTTTATTTACCATTTCGTGCTCGCCTTCAAATGCTGAATGCCTCTTTGTGCGCTGAAATGCCTTAGGCCTTGTGATATTGCGTCAACTATATCATCATTGGCAGAGTTAGGAAACGACTGGAGTTCATGGACGGCATCTTTTGTCCAGACGGCATTCATTGGAAAATGAACAAGGCCTTGCTCAAAGAGGGGAGCCACGGCATGAAGCCTCTCGTCTTTGCTCGCATCAGGGGAAACCGAGATGATGCCAGGAATTGATTTTTTAAGGAGTGACATAACCGCCGGTCCATTGGCCTTATCCTCAATCAGGATCGTGGCAAATGGAAAACGCTTATGCATCACGTTAACGGCGCTCATCGTATCGACGATATCTACCTTACGCCTAAATAGATCCATTACGTAAAAGTGCTGCTCCCATTGGACAATGCAGACGCCTACCACAAAGCTGGAGCCTGTGTCTTTGAAACTCATATCCCAACTTATGACCGAGTTATGATGCCTTAGGTTAACGGCCTTAAATGGCAGCTCGGAATAGAAGTGGATCCAGTTTGATTTGATAATGTTGCCGCCATCCACCATAGGAGACTGCTGATAGAGGGCTGCCCAGGTTCTTTCCCCTACGTCCCTCTTTATTTGCTCCATTTTATCGCGTCCACCCTTCATCTCAGGCCAAAGGGGATCCCCCTTATCTCTTAGATCAAGAGGATGCTTATAGATGGATTGAGGATTTCCAAGAGCTGGAAGGGAGATGACCTCCCATTTAGTTGCGTCAGGATCTAATTCTGATTCACTTAAGAGTTCTCCAGCAAGATCTGCCTCATGCCATCTCGTATGCATAAGGATAATATGGCCGTCTTTGCTAAGGCGGGTTTGAGCAACGGAGTTGAACCATTCCATCCTCCGCCTTCTCATCGTAGGAGAAGATGCATCTGAGTGATCCTTGATTGGGTCATCGATAATTATCACATCAGCAGCCCTACCAGTGGTTGATCCACCAACGCCAACACTATATAGGTATCCACCAAAATCAGTTTCGATGAAATTTTGCGTCTCTTTTTTTCTCTTCAGATATTTCCTCTGAACTCTCGTAGGAAATACCTCGTAGTAATTTTCGTGCTTCATTATTTTTTGGCATGATCGATTGAATGTATCTGCGAGGTGTGAGCTATAGGATGCGAGGATAATCTTCTTTGTCGTGTCATGGCCTAGAAGCCACGCTGGGAGATGCCTTGAAACAATTTCAGATTTCCCAAATTGCGGAGGCACAAAGATCATTATCCTCTTTGAAGATTCAAATAGGAGCTTTGAAAGCCTATCGCAGATGATCTTATGGTGAATGCCGAAAGTAAATGAAGGGTTAAAATAAGAAATGAAATCTAAGACATTAACTTTCGCCTTCAATATCTTTAGATGCCTTATCTTTTGAAGGAGCTTGTACTGCTCCTCCTCTGTCAAGCTGCTTAAGTCCAAGCCGTCCAAGTTCACCGCGTAATTCCTCTTCCAGTTTTTCTATCGTTCCAGCTTTATCATCAAGATCAGATTCTCTAGATTTCAAACGCTCAGCACCGAAGTATTCGGGATGAACTCTTGCAAGCGCAAATTGGATGGATCTCGTATTGAGCTTTCTACAGCCTTTTTCCAAAAGCTTTTCCGGGATGATGCCTATTGCAGAGGATTTCAAAAGATCTTCGTAAAATGCCAAATGTTTCCAAGTGCCAATTTCTCTGGCTTGAGCAAATTCTGGGATAGACTTCTGCCACATCTTTGCCTGGCTTGGGCTTATATTAAGCTCAGCGCATGCCGAAGGGAAAGAGAGGCCATTGCTCATGATGTCGATAAGCTTATCGCAAATGGCTGGATTATATTCAGATGGTCTAGACATATAAGCTGCGCCTAATTATTCATTCCGTTGAAAAGATCAAGCATAACACGCTAAATCTTTGGAATAATCCAAAGACTATGTCAATAGGATATCATTAATTTCTGATAATAAAAGGAAGTCTTTCATGAGGATTATAAAGATGGGGATATCAAGGAAGGGGTAAAATAGAAAGAAGATCCTAGAATCTCTCGGCAAAAATCATAGCTCTATCGCCAACATCCAACCAATCAATCTTATCTGAAGCAAAGCCTTTTGCTTCTATGGCGGCTTCTATGAGCTCCTGGGAATCGGTATCATTTATCGTTTCAGTCAAAACTAAAGCCACGATATCAGAGGTAATATTTTTTCGATTTCCTTTCCCCTTGCTATATCTCTCCAAAGTCTTAGCGAAACCATCAAGTTCTGCTTTCCAATGGTTAATAGCAGTATGATCAGGGAAACTTGCGACCAAGGTAAGATGAATACAGATTATGAGGCTAAGCTCCTCTAATCCTTTGATTGAATGTGATCTTCTGAAAGCGTTCAACATGACCTCACCAGTGTTTGGATACCTTTCGATATCAAATACCTTATCGGATGAAAATCGGAAAACTTCAAATATTTTTTTCGGTAATAATCCAAGGTTCAAAGCTATCTATTATAGTCCAGATAAGGCTTTCATGGATTATTACTTCATAGTAATAAGGCTAAAGTTTTTCCTAGTTCTCCCGATAGTGCATTTACAAGGCCGGGAATTAACCCGGATATCGGGAAAGAAAATGAGCAAATACTTTATTGATGATGAAGATGAAAGAGACGAGGACGAAAGCTTCTTTACGCCAGCCAGGGATGAAGATGAGGAAGTGATCTGCCAGTGGTGCAATGGTAGCGGCCAAGATTTTAGAAACATAGAACGTCCTTGCCTTGAATGCTTACCTAACAGGAGAAAATAATCATGAAATTTATCCATTTAATGCTTTTAGTATCGATCACAGCTTGCGGCTCATCTGGCGGTGGCGGGGTTTCAGAAGGAACTTCAACCGGATCGACTGAAACAAATACGCCTAATAAAACGATCATCAAAGATCAGGAAACGGCTACTGATGAAACGAGATCAACGTCAGTTGAAACCATTTTACCCAATGAAGAGATCACGGAAAATGAATCAAAAAAGCAAATCATAATTCCAACTTTTGTAACTGAAGAGGATGGCGTCTCCGATGCTGAACAAGAAGCTATCGATGAGGCCGTAAAATCGGCAGTGGAAAAGGCTTTGGCTGAACAGAAGGAAGCCGAAGAAAGCGCTCTGCCAGAGGTTAAAGAGCCAATATTCAGTGTTCAATATTATGGAACATATGCTCCTAATGGAGGCTATTGGCTATTGGTTGAATATTTAGAAAATGAATATACCAAACAATATCAAAAAAATTATGGCGAAAGCGATTGGCATAAAACTCTTGAATACATCTATTATCATCCTGTTTTTGAAGGAAAGAAAGTTACTTGTACTTCATTTCAAACTTGGACTTTGGCTGGTGCTGTTTCCTCAAAGAACCTGGTTAACCCAGAAACTTGCGAACCAATTTGAAGGAGATAAATATGGAAGCCTTAGATTTAAAACATTATAGCTTTCCTTGCGGACGATATATCAATAATCACGGTTTTAAGGTTGAGAATGGATACCTTTATATCAAGAAAATTCACCAGGAGCCCTTTGTTAAAATCGAGCTGACGGACGATATGGTAAATGAGCTTGAAAACATTCGCCGGTATACATTTCAAGACGACAGCATTAGAACGTATAAGGTTTTTATATTAGCTTGGATATATAGTCCAAAGGATGAATTTGGCAGGTTAATTATGCAATGGTAATAAGATGAAAACTGAATACGGAAAATGCCGCCGCTGCAGCCGGCTATTTCAATCTCCAGACTTTTATGGCTATTGCTCTGATGCATGCATGAAGGATCAGGCTAGACGGTTCGGCTGGGTTAAAGATAGGCCTGGTCGCACCATTCGAGATTTTCTCATCGCAAATAAAGAGTTTGGAACGATCATTCATTGCTCCTATTGCTTTGAAAGTGGCGAGAGCTATTGGATCTTCAGTCCTCTCGTTAACGATATAGAATATATCAAAGTGATTGCTCTCAGAGGGCAATCGATATTGATCAAAAGTGGGGATGGTTCACGAAGATTATTTACTAAACTTCAGAATGGCTCAGAGATAGCTTTCCCCTATGGTAGACGAAAGAATGCACCTATCCTTTATGCAAAAAACAAAATAGACCTCCTGCCACAATAGATATAGCTTTGCGGAAAATAAATATGCCTCTGCTTAGCCTCCCATGAACTAGAAGCCAAACGCGCCGCCGACGAAACCATCCAAGCATATCTCATAGCAGTATAACGGAAGAAAACTGGAAGCTACTGGGGATATGTGATGACTAGCGAAGAATTGATTTACTTGAACCAAAGTTTAGTGGCCTATGTAGTACCAAATATCTTTCACATGACACGACTCACTTCATTTGAAATAGGCTCGAGGCTCGATCGAAGATATCGCTATCATAGGAGACACCCTTTTTCTTAGCGTCAATGAGCCCTTGGAAATAATCGTTCATTATCTTTTCGGCTAAGAGCTGATTTAAGAGCTTTCGAGCCTCCAAACTTTCTGCTGATCTAAGAGAGGTTTTTTCCGAGAGGAAAAGAAGAATATCAAACTCTTTTTCTGGCACCTCTAGCTCTTCGACGACTATCGATCCCTCGCTTCCGATAACAGGTGTCCCCTCAAAGCTCATGAAAATTCCTGTTATGGTCTTTTTGTCTGAATTGAAGGAGATAATTTTCCAGAACCCATCTTTCATAGTAATTATCCCCCCCCAATCTTCCAAACCCCATAAATCCTAGCGATAAGGTTATAATTGATCGCACGCTTGCAGGTTAAGCTTAAGTAGAAATTTTTCGCTACTGGGATTTTCACTACACTCGCTTTTGATCGCAGATAAGGCCTGATCTCTAAGATTTTTTAATTCTCTATTCGAAGAATCTAGCTCACCATCTCGTGCATAGTTTTCAGCCTGTTTTAAAAATCCTTCGACATACCCTTTGGTACATTCCGAGAGCTTTTCACTTCGCGTTTGAATGCATGATTTCATCAGCTCAAACGGGATAAAGGATAAAATCTTTGTGAAGGCGTCAAGGTTCACCTCGTTAATTTTATCTATTTGATAAGACGATAAACCAAGCCTTTTTGATGCTGAAAGGACTGCCTTTTCAATTTGGGCAAGGCCTTGGACGTCTCGATGGATATGGGCCTCTTTGAGGGAATCAGAAATGACTTGAGCTTCTTCATCGGTAAAACCTTTCTCAAGGTAGCCTTTTTTTAAATGCTGATCAATAAACCTGAGGTTTTCCGAAATCCTTTGCTTTTCCGCGTTTCCATCTGAAACAGGAATGTACTTCATTTCCCCAGCCTTGATCTCGCCTTCGCTAAGGGCTTTCGTTTGTATATTAGGAATTGAGGAGCTCAGGATAAGAGATGATAAGAAAAATGCTTTCATAGCCTCTCCCTATTTTCGTGAAACGATTGTGGCTCTGCCAAATTCAAATTCAATCTTAAATTCCACTTCCGTATCTCCCGTCTTAACCTTGACCCAGGCGCTCCCCTTGGCTTGAACCTCGGTCATATGAGTCACGATATCTCTGATCGCAGCCAAGGTCTCAGAAGCTAAGCCTTCACCACCCGAGATAGTAACGGCGCTGCTCGCACCAGAGGAGCCACCGACAGCGGTTCCTATTAATCCATAGACCTGGCTTGATAGAGCCATAGCAATCGATCCGCCGCTCGTAGAATAACCATCCGTATAGGCCTCATCGCCGTATATCGATGACCAATCGGTTTCGACTATAGAGCAATCGACTTTGAAACAAAATTCCTCCGAAAAAGCCTCTGCCGAGATGGATGAGAAAATTAAGAATGAAGCGAGAGAGTTGGTGAATTTCATGGAAAGCTCCCTTACGAAATTTAGAATCGAAGCGGTTTCTAGCACTTTGTTTTCTTTCAGAGCAAAGACTTAATTAAATCTTTTTGAGCTGACAGAGGAACGCTATGCACCTTTTCACTGATCGCAAATACGAAATTGTTGCCATATACTAATCGGAAATTTAATGAAACTGGGGACATGTGATGCCACGCGAAAGCGAAATTCAGCGCGACATACTCGACTACCTCGAGCTCAGAGGTTTCCTTGCCTGGCGAAATCAAATCCAAGGCATAAAGGTCAACGGAAAAACCATTAAAAATCCCAACAAAGGCCAGCCCGATATCTGGGCCGTCAAGCGAGGTCTCCTCCTAGGCGTGGAAGTCAAGACTGACCTTGGTAGGCTGTTTGATAAACAAATCGAATGGATCCATCTTGCTCAGCAATTCGGCGTTCCTATAATCGTCGCTCACTCCGTCTCTGAGCTTTCGGAAACCTTGCTCGAACTGACCCAGTTCAGGTAGATAAATAAGCCTTATCTCTCCAATAGTGATCCAGCTCAATCGCTTCGAAGAATGAAGTTCTTCGACGAGATATATGGCGCCTTCAATTCTCAGATTTCTAGGAAATCGAACCCAGCCGCCTTTTTCGCAGCGGGCTCTAAGCCTTTTCCTCATGGAATCAAAAACGATTTCAACATTAGCATTCTTCAGGATATTCACCGATATATTTCCAAGCTAAAATTTCTCTTCCGTCGATAATGATTAGCGTCTTTCTAAAGCAGGCCTCCCTTATCTTAGAAGGAGTGAAGTCCATCGCATTTTCAAGGTTTGGAATAATAGAAAATATTGCAAATTCCCTATCCCCATCAACGCCAGCTAGATCTGGAAGAGGCGTGAGCGTTTCGATCACCGCTTGATAATTGCCGACATAGAGCCGGCCTACTTCTAAAAACATATCTCTGCTCCTCTTCAATATTCATCATTCAATGGAACGAGTCTTCCAATCGGAGCATAATAGGTAAATTTAGCATCAAAACGCTGCTTTTCACCGTGCCTATTTTTTCTAACTAGGAGATAGGTGATGCCGTCCGACTTCTGGGCGATGGGAATGGATCCTGGCATCGCTTTCTCATTGCCATAGTATTCGTCGTGATGCACGAAAATAATGCTATCAGCATCTTGCTCAATTGATCCTGAATCCCTTAAATCTGTCATTTCAGGTTTTCTTTTTTCTTGGCCGGCCTTGCGATTGAGCTGACTTAGGCAGAGCATCAGAACATTTTCCGATCTCGCAATCTGCTTAATTCTGCCAGAAATATCAGACATTTTATGATATAGGTCTTTCCCCTTACTGTTGATGAGGCCGATATAATCGATCATCACGAAATCACAGCGTCCAGCCTTTAGCCTTACGCGCGAGATCTCAGTTGCTAGGTCCTCTACTTTGAATTTTTTCCTCTCACTGAATGCAAGTCTTTCCCCTGCCACTTCATTGAGCTCGCTAGCAGCTGCGATGAGCCTATCCATATCCTCTTCACTCATATCGATTGCATTTCGAAATAGGCTCATCTTAACCGATCCGACAGATCCGAGCATTTTAAAGACAAGCTGATCGGTTGACATTTCAAGACTTACGACAAGGCCAATGAGCTCACGGTCAGTGCGAAACATTTGAATCAACATGTTCAGAACCATCGAGGTTTTTCCCATTCCAGGTCTCCCGCCGATGATGACCATGTCTTGTCTGCTTAGCGGAAGTTCCGAATCGAGGTTCTTCCAGCCAGTGAGGATTCGGCTCACTTCGTGGCCTGTCATCATTTGCTCAAGCATGGTTAGGCCACTCACAATGGCGTCCTTTAACCAGACGATACCGCTTTTCCCGTCAACGCTATCGGTGACGAGAGTGTTCATATCGGAGAGATGCCGCTGAAGAGCCGAGGATGGGTCACAGTCGATTTTAAGAGCTGCCGTCAGCAGAACACTCGACTCGATGATTCGGATCGCAGTACGGGCATTCTTGAGCCTTCTAGCAAAGTGTGCCATATTCTGCGTCAAGGGAGCATTCTCGGTAAGCCAAATGAGCTTTTGAGGAGTCCAGTGGGAATCGCATCTGAGAACCGATGCTAGGCTAACGAGGTCAGGCTGAATGGATGCTTCCTGGCTTTGAAACCGAACCATCGCATCAAAAAGGCGCCTCTCATTTGGCTCTTCGAAGTCATCGGCACTGACGAGCTCTTGCTCCCCCTTCCAATTTCCTGAAAGGAAGTAGCCGAGAATGGCCTCTCCGTCAGTAAGGCCGCCGTCTTTCCTCAGGTAAAATTCCTCTAGATACCGCTGCGATTGCGGTGTAAGCATGGACATGAAAGATCCTTTCTAGATTTTTTCGTTTTTCAGTCACCAAGAGCTAAATTCCGCTTAGCTCTTGGGCTCTCTCTTCTTTGCTGCGACGTAAAGATAAAGCCTAGAAATTATCTCTTTCGCGAACTCTGTTTCTTTAATTCCATCCAAAATTGAATTGGGATTTAACTTTAAAACTAAACTTCTATTGTTGATATAATTATCCTCAAACCATTGCTCCTCGCCTGTTTTAACGATGGCCATTAATATCAGAGATCTCTCCCGAAAATCCTTGAATCCAAGAAAATGTTTCCAGCGCTCCTCCAATTCAATGAATTTGAGAATCTCCTCATGTGATGCACCTTTTAGCTCGCTTATTAGCAAAGGCGCAAGGTATGTCAATCCGCTGTCATTTGACTTAGCATTAATTTCCTGGTTTTCCATTTGATCCCTTTTTCCAAAGGTTGATGAGTACTTTGATTTGATGCTTATCGAATTTATTGGTCTTAGTGAATTTCTCCCCCATTCTGCGTTCTGAAATATAATCCTCAACATAAGAGGCGAGAGATTCTCTGTCCTCTGGATCAGGCAACAGCCTCTCTAGCTCTTTCTCAATAGCTTCCCATTCCCCTCTTGGATCCTCAAAGCATGAACCGATCCTTGCTCTAATCGTCTTGATCTCGGACTGCTTTCCTTTCCTTGGAGGCCTGACCTTATCCCCCCTATCGTCGTCGTCGTGCCTCTTACTACGATTATCAATTTTGTTTTCTTCAATTTGGTTCTCTTCCTTTTTATTAACACCCCCGGTTTTCCGGACTCCGGTTTTCCGGACTCCGGTTTTCCGGAGATCGGCAACTTGGCTTATTATGGTCCAATGCTCTAGTGGGAGCGTGTGATGGAGGTTGCAAAACCCGCCGCCCTTCATGGGAACGCGTTCTACGTATAGGCATCCCATGGAAACCAGCTTCTCCATGACTTTGGTTACTGAGTCCTTATCGACTAATTGCTCTAAAAAGGCCCTTTTTAGATGAAAATTCGCAGGTTTTGAAAGTATCGCGCATAGTACATAGAATTCTCTATGACTCAATAGTTTAAACCTTACAGCATCAATGAGTTCATCGGGGAACC
>Ga0134123_10000183_pt1 | contig 42182 bp, 36 predicted proteins | sample KB303_FD_96460 | JGI IMG/M metagenome (GOLD analysis project Ga0134123, IMG submission 96460) | Terrestrial soil microbial communities without Nitrogen fertilizer from Kellogg Biological Station, Michigan, USA - KB3-0-3 | ecosystem: Environmental > Terrestrial > Soil > Unclassified ...
CGCCTCCCGTATGCGTATCAGCAACGAGCGCCTGCGGAAGCAGCGTGGCAAGATGCAAGACTGTGGGCAGCAATATACCCGGCCAACCCGGCTCAATGACGGGACCCACTACGAACATCTGCAACTCCACGGTACAATATTCGGTTTCTAACGTGGCAGGAGCAACCGGCTATACATGGACCAACCCTGCAGGAACAACCATTAGCAGCGGACAGGGCACCACCACTATTCTGTTGGCTGTTTCATCGTCATTTACGAGCGGACAATTAACAGTAATTGCCACTACAAATGCCTGCATACCCGGAAACAGCGCTCCCAGGACAATTACCATAACCGGAAAACCCAATCAACCGGGAACAATCACCGCCAATCCTACTTTATTCTGTAACGGAGGATCGGTAAATTTCAGCGTTGTTTCATCAGTTCCGTTACCAACGTATAATTGGACGGTTTCTAATGGGACTATTACAGCGGGCCAGGGCAGCAATAACATAGATGTAACATGGGGAACAGGGACCGGTACAGTTATCGTCTCTGCCAGCAATGGCTGCGGAACAAGCTCCGTCCGATCGCAGAATTTCACATCAGGTTGCAGGGAAGGAGAAACTTTTATGTCATCATCAAATGATAACTTATCGGTTTATCCAAACCCCGCACATGATAAACTAACAGTAAGTATGTATTCAGAAGAATCATCGCAATTCAACTTACAGCTTCTTGATATTTCAGGAAGAATAATTTTATCAGAAAATTTCTCTGGTGAAACGGGGTTGAATGCTTATGATCTCGATCTGAAAAATTTCGCTAAAGGAATTTATACACTGAAAGTACAATCGTCAGCTGAAAGCTGGAAAACGAAAGTAGTAGTGGAATAATTCGAATCTGAATTTTTCAAAAGCCTCCCCGTATTTTCCGGAGAGGCTTTTGATTTTTTGAAAAGCCTTATTGATAAAACGAATATATTTGCCCTGAGGACTCAGAAAATAATGAAACGCATCTGCCGGAAAATATTTTTATCGGTTGTAATAATTACATTCAGTAATGCACTGAATGCTCAACATGCCGATTCGACAGGGGCTGAGCCTCCGAGCCTGGTTAAATGGCTGACTTTAAAAGAAGCACAGGAGCAATACAAAAAAAATCCTAAACCTATCCTTGTTGATTTTTATACCGGCTGGTGCGGCTGGTGCAAGCACATGATGAAAACCACTTATTCGACTCCTGAAATTGCAGGGTATATTAATCAATGGTATTATCCCGTAAAATTTGATGCGGAAACAAAAGATACAGTTTACTATAGAGATACGGCTTATGTAAACAGGGGAACAGGACCACGAGCCACTCATGATCTTACGTTCAAATTTTTGGGAAACAGCATTTCATATCCGTCTACTGTTTTTATTACAAATAATTACGAATATATACTTAATTCATCCGGTTATTTAGATGTAAAAACAATTGAACCCATTTTAATTTACGTTTTGGAAAACATTTATAAGTCGGCACCTTACGAAGATTTTAAAAAAAATTTTCTTAAAACCTTTTACGATTCATCTGCAACGGATTCTAAACAAATTAAATGGCATACATTTAATGATGCATTAGCATTGAATAAAGCTACACCTAAAAAACTCCTGGTCTTTTTAAACACGCCATGGTGTAACGGATGCCGGGTTATGTCTAAAACCACATTTGCTGATACTGCAATTACAAATTATGTAAACAAAAAATTTTATCTTATTGATTTTAATGCTGAATCGAACGATACCATTTCTTTTAATGGCACAACTTTTCAAAATACGCACGCTAACGGAATGCCTTTTCACCAGTTGGCCATTTCACTTTCCGGAAATACCATTTCGTTACCCAACACAATTATTATAGACGAGAATTATAAAGTCCTCGATGCGATACCCCATTACCTGGCTGCTGATGTAGTGCTTCCCGTTATATATTATTATGGAGAAGATGCATTTAAAAATATGAAATGGGAAGATTTTTCAAAAAAGTTCAGAGAGAAACAACAACCGGCTGCAAAATAAAAAAGGAAACATACAGCATCCGTTGCTCAATGGAAAATTATCATTCTGCTATGGATTGCTTATTATATTTATTCCGGTATTCAATGGGTGTAAGACCTGTAATTTTTTTAAAAACTGTACGGAATGCTTTTGTATCGGTATAACCGACATCATACATTACTTCGTTAATATTTTTCCGGCTGCTTTCAAAGCTTCGCTTGGCTGCTTCAATTTTTACACGCTGCATATATTCAACTACCGTATTGCTGGTTGCTTTTTTAAATCTTCTCTCAAAGCTTCTTCTGCCCACAGCAAATTTATCTGCCAGTTGGTCAACGGTAATTTTATCATAGTAATTTTTCTCGATAAATTCCTGGGCTTTTTTTATTTCAACATCCTCATGATTTTTTTGACCTTCAAACATCATAAATGCCGACTGGCTGTCCCGGTCAATATCCACAGCAAAAAATTTTGAAGCAAGAATTGCAGTATCGCGGTCGGTATATTTTTCAACTAAATATAAAAGCAAACTCCAGTATGAATTGGCGCCACCGCTAGAATAAATTCCCTGTTCTTCGGTAATGATGCTCCCGTCCACAAGCTCGACATCTGGAAACATGCTTCTGAATTCATTTGCTGCATTCCAGTGAGAAGAACATTTTTTTCCGTTTAACAATCCTGTTGATGCAAGTAAAAATGCACCGATGCATAAGGATGCTACTTCAGCCCCATTATGATATTGCTCCACAATCCATGGAATAAAGTCCCTGTTCAGTCTCAACGCTGTTTTAATATCACCGCTTATGGCGGGAATAAAAATCAAGTCGGTTTTCTTCACATCCTTCAAAAGTTTTTCGGTGTGCACGGAATACAAACTGTTTTCTAATATAACTTCTTTTTTCAGCCCCACGAGCTGCACATTAAACAGCGGACGTTTCCCGGATGCCTGCAAAAACTGGTTTACGGCTTTAAACATATAATGCGGATCAGCCACAGCTTCTATCACTGCAGTTTCAGGAATGAGAATGGATACATTTTTCATGCAGCAAAAGTAGAAAGAGTTTTTGTCGCAATCAACCCTCTGAAATGTCGTTTTCGCACAGTACAGGATTATTGTTTATACCCCCATCTTTGCAGTGTAAAAATTAATAATCACCAATATCACTTAAAAAAATAAATAATATGGAAACACAAACAAAAACAATTACCGTGCAAAGCACAGTAAAAGCACCTGTCGAAAAAGTATGGAACCTCTGGACTACACCGGAACATATCATCAAATGGAGCAATGCATCGGATGACTGGCATACTACGTTTGCGGAAAATGATTTGCGCAAAGGCGGAAAATTTGTTTCGCGTATGGAAGCCAAAGACGGGAGCATGGGTTTCGATTTTGGAGGAGTGTATGATGATGTGAAGAAGCATGAGCGGATTGAATATACAATGGGTGATGGCAGAAAAGCGGCTGTTACCTTTTCATCAGCGGGAAATGAAACTAAAGTGACCACAACTTTTGAACCTGAAAGCACAAACCCCGAAGAGATGCAAAGAGGCGGGTGGCAGGCCATTTCAGATAACTTTAAAAAGTTTGCTGAATCGTATAACCTGGAACTGCTCAGGTTTGATATCAGCATAAATGCTTCGGCAGAAAAAACGTATAAGACCATGATTGGCAAAGGAACTTATGACGAATGGACATCAGCGTTTGCAAAGGGTTCACATTTTAAAGGTTCGTGGGATAAGGGTTCAAAAATATTGTTTCTTGGCCCGGGCGAAAACGGAGCAATGGGCGGCATGGTAAGCAGGATAAAAGAAAATATTCCGGCAAAGTTTGTTTCGATTGAACACCTTGGAATAGTTAAAGACGGAGCGGAAATTACTTCGGGCCCTGAAGTGGATTCCTGGGCAGGTGTTACCGAAAACTACAGGTTCACAGAAAAAAATGGAACAACACTGCTTTCCGTTTCAATGGATTCGAATAATGAATTCAAAAATTATTTTATGGAAACATATCCCAAAGCATTGCAAAAATTAAAAGAGTTGTGTGAAGCTTAAAATAAATTATTACAAACAATTAAAACAAAAAAATATGAAAGATCCAATTTATCCCTGCCTGTGGTTTGACGGACAAGCCAAAGCTGCTGCAGATTTTTACTGTTCGATCATTAAAAACTCCAAAATAACAACCGACACACCGATGGTTGTGGAATTCGCGCTTAACGGTAAAAAAGTTATGGGCCTCAATGGCGGGCCCCACTTTAAAATTAACCCGTCCATTTCATTTTTGGTCACATGCGAATCAGTAAACGAAGTCAATGAAATATGGAATAAATTAATTGATGGAGGATCGGTGATGATGCCCATTGATAAATATGACTGGAGCCCGAGGTATGGCTGGCTGAAAGACAAGTTCGGAATGACCTGGCAGATCATGGCAGGAAATACGCCTGATACAAAATTTAAAATAATTCCATGCATGCTGTTCACCGGCCCGCAATTCGGGAAAGCTGAAAAGGCTGTTAAGTTTTATACATCTGTTTTTGATAATTCATCAGTTGATATGCTGCTTCATTACCCCCAGGAGGATGCTGCTAATGCCGGTAAAGTGATGTTTTCAGAATTTCAATTGAATAAGCAAAGTATTGCCGCGATGGATGGCCCCGGTGAACACAACTTTACCTTTGACGAAGGAGTTTCATTTGTTGTCAGCTGTGAAAACCAGAAGGAAATTGACTATTACTGGAACAAGCTCACCGAAGGCGGAGAGGAAAGTATGTGTGGCTGGCTGAAAGATAAGTTTGGAGTTTCATGGCAAATTGTTCCGGCTGCTTTGGGCAAGCTCATGAGTGATCCGGGGAGAGCTCCAAGAGTGGTACAGGCATTTATGAAAATGAAAAAGTTTGACATTAAGAAATTAGAAGAGGCATAAAGAAAAAAATTGCCACAGATTCTCAGATTTTTTTAAGCCCTCCCCTCCGGGGAGGGTTTGGGTGGGGCCAATCTGTGCATCTGTGGCAAATTAAATCAAAACAAAAATGGCTCAGATAAATTCATATTTGACATTCAGCGGAAACTGCCGGGAAGCAATGACATTTTATAAAGAATGCATCGGTGGAGAGCTTACGTTTCAAACAATTGGCGAATCGCCTTTGTCTGAAAAGATGCCGGAGAAAATGAAAGATTGCATTTTGCATTCAACGCTGATCAAAAAAGACCTGGTACTAATGGCCTCGGATATGGTGGGAGAAAAGGGTTTAGTAAAAGGTAATGCTGTTGCACTAATGCTGAACTGCAGCAGCGAAAAAGAAATAAAGAATACTTATAAAAAACTTTCAGAGGGCGGAGAACAAACGCATCAATTGGAAAATACGTTCTGGGGAGCATTGTTCGGTGACCTTACGGATAAGTTCGGAAATCACTGGCTGCTGCATTTTGATATGAACCTAAAAAATAAATGACAACTCCTTCCAAAAAAACATTACGTGTATGCGAAAACGGGCACAGATATTATAAAAGCAGCTCGTGCCCGGTATGCCCCGTGTGTGAAAAAGAGCGTGATCCGGGTGCAGGTTTTCTTTCGGTATTGTCTGCACCGGCACGAAGAGCGCTTGAACGGGAAGGGATTAAAACATTGCAGCAACTTTCAAAATTTTCTGAAAAGGAAATATTAACCCTGCATGGAATGGGTAAAAGTTCAATTCCGAAATTAAGAGTTGTTTTGGCAAAAGATGGACTATTGTTTAATGAGCAGAAGAAAAAATAATTTATGAAATAAAATAATAAAGACAATGAGAAAATTGATTTCGTTTATGCATACCTCGCTCGATGGTTTTGTTGCAGGCACTAACGGTGAAATGGATTGGATTCATGTTGATGATGAGATCTTTGATTATGCCGGTCATAATACCAACGATGCAGATACCGCTTTGTATGGCCGAGTAACGTATGATATGATGGAAAGTTACTGGCCTACCGCTGGTGAACAACCGAATGCGTCCAAGCATGATAAAGAACATTCGCAATGGTATAACAATGTTGAGAAAATTGTTTTATCAAAATCGCTGGCAGGAAAAAAAATTCCTGGAACACAAATTTTAAGCAACAACATTCAAGAAGAAATGCAAAAACATAAACAGAAAAACGGTAAGAACATTATTATGTTCGGCAGCCCTTCTGCAGGCCATACACTTTTGCAATGCGGGTTGATTGATGAATACTGGCTGTTTGTAAGCCCTGTTTTGCTGGGAGCTGGTATTCCATTGTTTAAAAATATCAAAGAGCAGATTAAGCTTCGTCTAATGGAAACAAAGGTTTTTACATGCGGAGTGATCGGGATGCACTATGAAGTTTCAAAATAATCAATATTAATTCTTTCAACTAAACGGTACTCAAAATGAAAAAAACTAAAATATTTTATTGGATTGTAACCGGACTGTTCTCTGCATTTATGTTGTTCTCTGCTATTCCCGATATATTAGTAGTGCCTGATGCGGTAACTTTTATGACAAGCCTTGGCTACCCGGAATACATCATCCGGTTTCTTGGTATTGCAAAATTGCTTGGGATAATTGCCATCCTTATTCCGGGGTTTCCGCGAATAAAAGAATGGGCTTACGCAGGATTGTTTTTTGATTTAATTGGCGCCACTTATTCTCAAATAGCCAAAGCCGGTTTGCAGCCTCAAATTTCATTTATGATTTTGCCAATTGGTTTTCTCTTCGCATCATACATTTTATACCACAAAAAAATAAAGCAAATAAGTTGATTAAATTTTCTTACCGTTGAAGAAACAACCTATTGCAAAAAATATAGATGAGTATATTTCATCGCAACCTGAAAAGGTGAAAGCGATTCTTGAAAAATTAAGGCAAACTATACGTAAGGCTGCCCCTGAGGCGGAAGAAGTAATCAGCTACCAGATGCCTGCATTTAAATATCATGGCATGCTGGTTTATTTTGCCGCGTGGAAAAATCATATCGGGTTTTACCCGGTATCATCAGGCATTAAAGCATTCAATAAAGAATTGTCCGCTTACGAAAAAAGCAAAGGCACTATAAAATTTCCGATTGATAAACCGATACCATATAATCTCATCAGTAAAATTGTAAAGTTCAGGGTAAAAGAAAACCTGGCAAAGGCAAATCGGTAGCCTTAAATAAAATTCAGAAATGAAGATTTTATTTGAAAACAGATGAGCTCTTTCCCTCGAAAAATAAAAAAACTACCTGCATTGAGGCAGCCTTTAAACATGAGTTTACTACTCATTTTTTTACAATTCTTGTGTGAACTGAATTATCTTTATAAAGTTAAATTTCTCTTAAATTAAACTCCGAACTAATCCTCCAACTTTTATTCACTTTTTAAAAAAGCAAAGAATCAAAGCAAAAGTTGATTTCTTTTTTTCTTGCTATTAAAAAAAAGCGCTTCGCTTATACACATTTACCCCTCCCCAAATGTGTATAAATTTCCCAATTTTCTTTCCATCTACCCGGTGGCGCAATATTTTGGTATTTGATCAAAAAAATATATTGTATTGACCTTCGCCCGAATATCTAACCTAACAAAATACTCCATTCACCAAAAAAATGGAATAATTACTCAGGTTGTACACGAAATTTGTAAATAAATTAACTCTTGAATACAACATCCGTTACATTATTTTAATCAGAAAAAATAATATAAAAACATCGTTACTCTATAACAACCCGCAATTCCTTCATGCAAAACTATCCGGGATAAACAATTCCTGATTTATTTTTTGTCTTGTTGTGAACTGAAGCAGCGTTTTATATTCATTTAAAACTACAATTTAATTTATATCCATTCTCATGAAAAAATTTAATTACTTCCGAAGCCCTGTGAAAATTATCACAGAGCAAAAAATTGTTCTCTTTAATTATTTACGCACATGTTGTTTTTCACTATTCCTGATTCTTTGTGGATTCAGTCAAAGCCAGGCACAGACTAACTATTTCTATGTAGGTGGAAATGCAGGAACAGCAGATTTTATTTCTGCCACTGCATGGTCCCTCACACTCGGTGGTGCAGCAGTGACACCCACCGTCAGCACAACTTCTGTATTTATTATAGATGGTTCTGATGTCAGCACTACTGCTGGGGCCCAACTGGGTACTTCCATGACCATAAGCATTTCTGCGGTCAGGAACATTGGCCAGCTGATCATCAGGAATAATAATATTCCGTTTCACTAACGAGCCCCAGCTCTCAGACACTTAATATAGGAAGTACAAGTGGCGCATCCATTGCCGGGGCGGAATTAAGCGTGCAGGCAGGATGTTCGTTCAGCGAAAGCAATTTCGTTGATATCAACGTGGTAAATAACGGAAGCGCCTCAGCAGCCAACAGGAATAATATCAGCATTGCAGGCACCATGACAATTACGACCGGCAATGTATTCACACTGCTCACTGCACACGCTGCAGGAAGCGTTCCGCACAGTGTCACCGGAACACTGAATATCAGCAGCAGCAACGGAACAATGTCGGTAAGCGGGTCTGGTGCACTGATGACGGTAGATGGTACGGTGAATGTAAGCGGGTTAATGACCTATTCTTCCGGTACCATGACTGTAAACGGTATCATTGATTTCAATTCATCCAATAGCCAGAATGTTCCTACTACCATCACTGTAGCCACTGCCGGTGAAATGCGGCTTAGCAATGCAGGCAATAAAACGCTCAGCCCAAGCATAGACATCAACGGCAAGCTTCTCATCCAGGGAAATGCCGGTACAAGTGGCACAGCCCCTACATTCAGTGGCGCCACCTCCACACTTGAATATAAAGGTAGCTCAGCTCAAACGGTTTCTACTTCTGAGTGGACTAACGCTGTGGTAGGATCCCCCACCAATGTAATCATCAACAATGCTTCAGGCGTAAATTATTCAGGAGCACATACCATTACCGGAACATTGACATTGAAGGCAGGAACATTTGCCATTCTCGGCAACACCCTTACTTTTCAATCAGGTAACGTGCCGATTGCAAGAAACGGAACCACTGAAGTTGGTAATATGTCCATTAACCCGGGCACTACGGGTGGGTCTTTGATTTTCGGAACTGCCGGGAATACCGGTGGAAATGCTTTTACAATTCCTAACAACACCTTTAATGCTGCACCATCATTCGATAATCTGACAGTGAACCGTACCAATCCTTTGGGACTCGGAAATCAAAGTCTTACGCTTGCAGGAGTGATGACATTGACATTGGGAGAATTTCAACTGAACGGAAATACTTTAACTATTAATGGTTCGGTTGCAGGAACTTCTTCCGGAACGGTTACCGGTTCTTCCGCTTCCAATATGGTTATTGGCGGAGGCGGCACGATGGGTACAGTTTACTTTACACAAACAAGCTCCTCTACCCGATCGCTGAATTCATTATCAATCAACAGGGGCAGTACAGGAACAGCAACTCTGGGAAATAACCTCGATATTACTGGCTCAGCCAATGCACTTGCCTTGACGCAGGGAAAGATCATTCTTGGAACTGCCAATCTTACTTTAGGAACAACTTCTACTTACTCCGGTGGAACAGCGAGCAACTCTTATGTTGTAGCAGTTGGAACCGGTTCCATGTTTAAAACATTTAACGGTGCAACTTCTTTCACTTATCCTATCGGTGATGCAGTAGATATCAGTCCGGCTACACTTTCTTTTTCTGCAAACTCTCTGAGTGCACGACCGGTTGGAGTAAGAGTAAGCCTTGGTATTCCTCCAAACAATGGAGCTGCTACTGCATTCCTGGAACGCTACTGGACATTATCTGAAAGTGCAGGAGGCACCTATAGCTATACGGCTACATTCAATTACCTCTCTTATGATATCATCGGTACTGAATCAGTACTGCTCTTTAACCGATACAATGGATCTGCATGGACACAATATACTACCATCCTGAATGCAGGGGCTAATCAAATCAGCAATGCCTCTGCATTGACCCAGGTAACCGGTCCGCTTGGCGGAAATGTGTTTACCGGCAGATATTCTGATCCTTTTGTAACAGCCACCACAGGAAACTGGAATACAGGTTCAACCTGGCTGGGCGGACTTGTCCCGGGTCCGAATGACAATGCTACCATCCTCAATGGTCATGCAGTTACCGTCAATTCAAATGCTAATGTCAACAACCTGAATGTAAATAATGGCGGAACGTTGATTGTAACAACGGGTGGAACGTTGAATGCAGGTCCATCCTGCGGTGGTAACAGGCAATTATATGTAAACGGTACATTGACTATTTCAGGCGGAACATTGAATGTAAATGGAAATGTTATACTGGATGATCAAAGTACTTTTAACATGTCATCCGGTGCCCTGAATGTAGATGGTAATGACGGTACGTTGGCAGGAAGCATAGGTGAAAACATACCGTTAATGGAAGTTATAACGGGCGATGGAACTGTGAATGGCGGAACGATTACTATTGTTGACCCGCACTTCAGCGCTGGGAACAATGCTGGTGTGGCTTATAGATATTCAGCGAGTGATAATGATGACTGGGCAGGAAATACATTAATTTTTGGGGGAACAGGAGGCTGCGTTGATGCATCTGCTGCCGTGAATGGATTTAATGTAGATACCTATGGCAATGGAAAAAGAGTTTACTTAGGTAATGTAATCATCAACGGACTGAATGGCGCAACCAGCAGGTTTACTACTGCATTTACTTCGAGCGCTCATGAATTTAATATTGGAGGAGTGCTTACGGTAAATTCCAATTGCGAGCTTCATACAATTACTAACAGAGCACACATTTTTGCAGCCGGAAATATCATTAATAACGGTGCCATTAATATTGCCGGTGGAACCATATTCGGCTGGGAAAAAGAAGATGGAACTTCGAGCACTGTAGCTCAAACAATCTCAGGCAGTGGAACATTTAGCTGGGTACCCAACAGTTTTCTTGACATTGATAATGTAAATGCATCCGGAATTACTCTCAGTGTTAATTTGACCGTGAATGGTACGTTGAGATTGTATAATGGAATTACCAAACTTGGCTCACATAATTTTACAATGGGAAATTCAACTACAAGCAACATAGCAGGGAGCACGCCTAACAACACAAATATGATAGTTACTGATGGAACGGGCGAGTTCCGGTGGACCTTCCCTCCCGGATCCGTTGGACAGTTACTTTTTCCTATCGGTGATATTACCGGTACCAACGACTATAGTCCGGTGATGCTGAGCATCAATACGAATTCTGTAACGAGAATTGTGGGTGTGAGAGTGGTTGATGCTGTTCATCCAAACCAAAATACTCCTATACCGGGTGGTCCTGATTTCCTCAGCCGCTATTGGCTGTTTTCAGACAATGGAACAACCAACAGCTATACCTACAGCGGCTATTTGCAACATGTCGTAGCTGATGTGAATGGATCTCAATCAGCACTCGATATGCAGAACTGGAATGGATCGGCCTGGTCTTCCATTCCGAACAATAACGTAGGGCTTAACCCTCCCCGCTTGATTTTTGGAAACTCCACTCCCTTCCTTTTAAACGGAGCACAACTTACAGGAAGAACATTGAATGATGATTGTCCCGGTGTATTATTGACGCAATCTGCATCCTGTAATCCAACTGGCGGTTCAACCATTGGAGTAACTTCCTCTATAAATGAACATAACGGAGACGATGATGCTGTATGGTTTAATTTTACTGCAGGATCAGCTAATTCCACTATCCAGGTAACCGGTTCAGGAGGCTTTGATGGCGTTCTTGAACTCAGAGATTTTTCAAACTGCCCTGCTAATGATATCCGTTATCATGATTTCACCGGAGCTAACGGTGTTGAAGTAATGAGAGTAAGCGGACTTACTATTGGTCAAAATTATAAGCTTCGTGTGTTTTCTCATGGAACGGCTTCAGCAGACCAGGGCAATTTCAATATTTGCCTGTACAACTATACACCCGGCACTAACGACAATGTGCTGAATGCAACGACAGCCGCAATAGGTTCTACCACCGGAAACAGCAATACCCTTTATGGTTTCCAAATCGGGGAGCAAGGTGGCAGCAATTGGATATCCCCGCTTCCGGTAAATACGCAATGGTTTACATTCACTCCTGCAGCATCAGGATGCTATTCTGTGGCTTCCACAGGATTTAATACCCAGTTAGCAATTTATACGGCAACAAATATTAACAGTTTTTCTACTTTTAGTGAGATTGCCAGTGATGATGACAGCGGACCCAGCGGAGGTTATCCTGCAAGTACAAGTTTTATAGCAAGCGTAACATTAACCGCAGGAACAACATACTATATGCAGGTAAATGGTTCTGCTATGACAACAGGTATTCCAACACTTATTATTGATGCTGTCGCTGCTCCCGTTTTCAGTACCTGTCCGGGAAGCGTTTCTATTAACACTGCTTCCGGATTATGCAATGCAGTTGGTACTTATACGACTTCAGTTTCAGGAACAGCTCCTGTAATTACTTATGCATTTACCGGGGCAACCACAGCCAGTGGCAGTGGTGATGGCAGTGGCTCAACTTTTAATACGGGTACTACTAACGTAAGCATAACTGCAACAAATGCATGCGGTACGGTTAATTGCAATTTTCCTGTTACTGTTACCGACAATGAAAACCCTGTACCAACTGTTTCTACTTTACCTGACGTAACAGGAGAATGTGCTGCATCCACTTCAATTATTCCAACAGCAAATGATAATTGTGCCGGAACAGTAACAGCAACAACTTCTGATCCGACTTCTTACAGCACGCAGGGAAGCTTTGTAATTCACTGGTCTTATGATGACGGAAACGGAAATGTCGTTACACAAAATCAAAATGTGATTATAGATGATATTACTAATCCAACCATCAACGGATGCCCGGCTGACATAACATCCTGCAACCCTGTTGTAAGCTGGACGGTTCCGACCGCGAGTGATAATTGCGGATTTTCATCACTCAGCAGCAGTCATAATCCGGGTGACACATTTCCCTTAGGCAATACTACGGTAACTTATACCGCTGATGACGGAAATGGCAATACAGCCACTTGCAGTTTTACAGTGACTGTAAAAGAAAATCCTACTGTTGTCATTAGTAATAACTCCAGTATTTGTTTAGGGCAGTCTGCCACAGTTCATTTGGTATTCACGGGAACCGGACCATGGAATTACACGATTTCGGACGGAACACAGAATGTAAGTGGTTCCACATCAGCAAATCCTGCTAATATTATTATTACTCCTTCCTCTGCGGGAGTGCATAACTATACAGTGACTGTTCTTTCGGATGTTAACTGTCCCGGCCCAGGTTCAGGTACAGCTATTATTGCGGTGAGTTCATCTGTTCCGGCAAACTCAATCGGAAATGTGAATGGCCCCACAGAAGCCTGTAACGGAACAGTGGTATTAATGACCACTAACATTGTCAATGGTCAGAATATAACCTATTCATGGAATACCGGTACAAATTCCTCAGTCGTGAAATTCAGCACCAATGCAGGAGGACCCTTCGGACCAGGGCCTTTTTCAACCACTGCGCCCGAGGTGTATGCGCAATTCGGAGCACTGTCGGGATCGTCAGGATACAATGTGTGTGTACAGGCGGTCAATGGATGTGGCAGCAGCAATAACAAATGTACCTGGATCAGGGGAGTAGTTGGTGTTCCCGGAAACATCAGTGGTCCGATTGTAGCCTGCCCAAATGATGTAAAAAGCTATAGCTGCGGTCTTTCAGGCGGTGCAACAGTTTACACCTGGACATTGGCTGGTTCCTCTACCCCGGTTACGAATGGCCAGGGTACACCGAATGCAGAGGTTACTTTTCCGGCAGGGTTTGTATCAGGGCAGCTATGTGTTACCGCAGCACTTTCCTGCGGAGGATCTTCTACCAGCGCTCCACGCTGTGTAACAATTTCAAATGCCCCTGCTCTCCCGGGGACTATTACAGGGCCTTCAAAAGTTTGTCCCGGTGCAACAGGTGTGGTTTTCTCCATCACTTCAGTTGCGGGAGCTACTGGTTATAACTGGACTTCCCCTGTTGGAACAACTATCACTTCAGGACAAAATACACCTTCTATAATTGTCAATTTCCCCACGCCCTACACAGGCGCTCCCCCGGTCTGTGTGTCTGCACTGAGTTCGTGTGCTTCCAGCACGGCCAGGTGCAAGACAGTTGGTACCAATCTTCCCGGTCAACCCGGGAGTGTTACAGGGCCCACCACCGGAGTTTGTAATTCGACAGTTCAATATTCCATCAGCAACGTTGCATCAGCGACAAGCTATACATGGTCTATTCCCGCGGGATCAACTAATTTCCTGGGACAGGGATCCACTTCCATTCAGTTTACGGTACCTCCTTCGCCTTTCACAAGCGGACAGGTAACGGTCGTGGCTAATACTACTGCATGCACTCCGGGAACAAGCATACCGAGAACTATTACTATATATGGAGCCCCTGGTCAGCCGGGAACTATTTCGGCATTTCCTTCCGCATGGTGTGATGGAGGATTTGTCAACTTCAGCATCACTCCCGCATCTCCGCTCCCTGTTTATCAATGGATAGTAACTAACGGTACTATTGATGCCGGACAAAACAGCAACAACATTGATGTAACATGGGGAACAGGTGCAGGGACTGTTAAAGTGAGAGCAACTAATTCATGCGGAGCAAGCAATTACCGCACGCTGAATACATCATCGGTTTGCAGGGAATCCTTCGACTTTACTCAAGAGCTCCTCTTGTCTGTTTACCCGAACCCGGCTCATGATAAGCTCACGGTTGAAATGAATAATGGTATAGATGAGAAGGCTGAAATCAGTATTACTGATCTTACCGGTAAATTAATTTTTACAGAGCAAATGCAATTCTCAAAAGGAATGGCAGCTTTCGAGATTGACCTGACTCATATTGCCAAAGGCACGTATGTGTTTTTAGTCAAAAAGACGAGTGGCATTGTACGGCAGAAAATTACGATTCAATAATTGAAAGGACGATGCAGATTAAATGGATTTTATAGTTAAAAATTATTGCTTCAACCGCTTATGAAAAAAGCAAAGGCACTATAAAATTTCCGGCTTGAGAGAAACAACTTCTTTCGTGAAAACCTCACCCCCGGCCCCTCTCCAAGGGGAGAGGGGAGAGCACCGCCAAAGGTAAGAGCAGGCGCGTTGGTACTTTTCAGAAAGCTGAAAATAAAAGGAGGGAAATAAAGTTTTGTATTATTGTGGTCAGTGAAAAAACACTGAACAAACAGGCAACAATATATCAGATGTATCCATACCACAATAAAATAAAGCAACGAATAAGAAACAATGAGCTTACCAGGTATGAGTATGTGAATAAATACAAATCAATAAGTCCATGTTTGCTTTTGTACTTTGAAACAGAACCACGGCTACGGCCAATCAGAAAACATCGCTTTGAAGAGTATGAAGCGCTCTTAAAAGAAATTTTTTTCAATAACACACCTGCCGGTTTATAGCGCAAGCCTGCTTAACACTATAACCGGCCTAAAAGGAAGCACATGCACCCGAGTGCTTTGCGGAAAATATTTAATTTGTGAGCACATGGCATAGTTTTTTAATTGGTATAATTAAATTAAATAATTATAACAATTTAAAACAAATAAATTATGGGAAATCTTCTTTATGTTATTGCGGTAATTTTAATTATTGCCTGGTTACTCGGAATGTTTGCATTCCATGTGACAGGAGGTCTTATTCACGCACTGTTAGTTATAGCTGTTATAGCTGTTATAGTCAGAATTATCCAGGGCCAGAAGCCTGTGTAAAATTGAACCAAACGGGAACAATAAATAATTATAGGTGTTAAAAAAGCTGCCCTGTAAGGTGGCTTTTTTGTCAACGAATTAAATTTTTTTTATCATCGCTGGACTATACACGCGATTTGCTATGGCCGGTGTTTTCACTGACCGGAATAATTCAACTCCTTATCTGATTTCGACTTAATCTAACTTCTGCTTACCCCGCTGTCAAGCTTTTCCGTTTTAATTTCGCCCAAGGACCACTTTGCTGCTGTAATAATTTTTTCCGTCAAATACACTCACAAAATAAATTCCCGGAGAAATATTATCCAGCCGGATATCTTTTTGGAAAGAGCTGATATTATTTTCCTCCATTATTTTTTTCCCGAGAATGTTGCAGATTTTAATAGTTCCTGCATGGATACCACCAGGAAATGTTAGCGTAAGGCTGCCTGATAACGGATCAGTAAAAATAAACATACCCTGCTCACCCGGATGCTGCTCCCCTGTGCCGGTACAAACTGAAAGCGAAACATCGTCAATATAGTAATAGGAAAATTGAAAAGTTCCGAACGGGGTCGTCTGGGTATATGTGGTAGCTGTATCGTTATTAAAATTTCCTATGATGATATGATTTTCACCTCCGGCAGCCGTGTAATCTCCGCTTATCAGCACCCAATTTACCGTATCCGACAGCATCCCGTTTGTATTGCTGATTTGTGGCGTAAACGGCAAAGCATTAAAATTCATTATTCCTGTTATTGCTGAATTCGAAAAATAAACGCCCAGGTCCTCTACGGCAAATATGCATTCATTACCATAGTTCACATACATTTCAAAATGATAGCAGGTATTTGCAACAAGTGCTGAAAGAAGCGGGGTTTCCATATACTCACGCTGCTCGGCATTAAAGGGTGGTTGTGTGAAAATTATTATTCCTCCATAAGCAACTCCGCTGTGCGCGGGCTGATAACCCGGGAAATTACCGGGTACACTACTTACGGTGTTACCTGCACACTGGTTAAAATAATCCGGAGAACCTCCCGGCCCCGGGTTTACAGCAGGATTAAACCAAAACATTGCCGAGTCGAGCTGGCTATAGGTTAGCGGACATCCTATAAACTGTTCAAAATCCCCGTTAGGAATAAGATTTTGTGCATTACAAATTTTAAAGTTGTGAAATGCCAGCAGAAATAAGGTGATGTATGCGGAAGTTAATTTCATTCTCATTTTCTTTCTGTTTAATTTTAAAATTACCTGTCATGAAAGATGCATGCAGATGGCAAAAAGTTGCATGCCGTAAAAATATTGTGTCCGAGTTGGAGTTGCGCGTAAGTTTGAGAATAATGAATAGTTATTTCTGCAAAGTACAAAACATTGCTGGCATAGTTTTTTATCCCCATGTAAAAGAAAACCACTTTACTGATTTTAATTCACCCGATGGAAAATTTATATGATCGAATAGAGAGCAGATTTGAAAAGCTCAGTGAATTATCAAGCCGCATCTTAGGCAATTCTATTGTTTTCATAGTTGTTTTAATCATAGTTGGCATATGGTTCGTAATGGTTCTCAAAAGTGACGAAGACGTTACAGGAAAAATACGCGATTGCTTTATTGCAGTATCATTCCTGACTTTTTTCCTGGTTCAGCGTAATTTAAATAAATATAACCGCGCTATTCATGTTAAGCTCAATGAACTTGTTAAAATACACGACAATGCAAGTGATGATCTCATAAACATTGAGCAAAAAACTCATAAAGAAATGGATAAACTGGCAAAAGAGTTACATGAAAAAGAATAGTGATAGTATTGCGGCCAGTGAAAAACACCGACCATAGGCAGTTAAGACCCTTTGATCAGATAGCTAATCCCTGCGTTTCAATAACAAATTCTTCAATAATTTCCTGAACTTTAGTAAGTACATCGGCAGGAGAGACACCACTGCCGTTAATTTTTGATTTATCTGCCAGCTCTTTTACCAATTCCATTTTTTCAAGCGCTTTTCTGACGGATTCCTTTTCTTTAAAATCTTCAGTTTTGTATTGTTTGATCAATGTGACAGCCTCTGATGCTTTTTCAACGGCATAATTTTCTGCATATGGGTCATCAGCATTTTTTTGTTTAACTTTTTCATTAACAGATAAAAGTTCCCCGATAATTTCCTGGTTGGTCATAAATTCGCTGAATCAGATTTTTAAAAATTAAGCATGTGTTTATTTACTGTAAATATAAAAACAAATCTTTCAGGAGGTTATCCGGGCCGTTATTCTGGAATAATCCGACCGCTTTTGAAGTAAGTTTTGTTATACCGGAAAATTAAATAATTCTTTTTGGGATTAAAAAATTATTTGGAATTTAAAAAAGTTTGTTCTATGTTTGATCCGTTGTTTTGACATCACCTATAAACAACTCTCAAGTCCCATTGAGAAAACAACAGCGGTGAGAGTTTTTGTGTTACCTATGATTCTCTTTCTGAAAGGGAAAGAGTAGGTGTATTATTTTTGAGTTGTTGTTATTTGAAAGATATGATCGTAAATTATTAACCCCCCCATGACCCCTCTTAAAATTATTGTTGCAGATGATCATCCCTTATTCAGATTAGGCATAAAAACATTGTTAACTCAATTAGACTTTGTTGACGAGGTAAAAGAAGCCGAAAATGGAGTACAGGTAATTGAGTTGCTGAAAGGAAACTTTTTTGATATTGTTTTTATGGATGTAATTATGCCCGTAACAAATGGTATAGATGTTACAAAAAAAATCAAAAAAGAGTTTTCGCGTACGCGTGTAATTGCATTAACGATGTATGAAGACCAAAGACATATATTGGAAATGTTTGAAGCGGGTGCATCGGGATACCTGTTAAAAAATACAAATACCGAAGAAATTAAAAACTCCATTTTCAAAGTAATGAACAATCAAGTGTGTTTTTCAAACCAGCTTTCTGAAAACTATCTGAAGCTGCTTATTGGCAAATTAAAGCTGAATGTATTTGCTAATGGTGAGCTAAGCAAACGTGAAAAAGAAATTCTTTTACTTATTTGTAACCAGCACTCGACTAAAGAAATCGCTGAAAAACTTTTCCTTTCTGAAAAAACAATTTCGTGGCACCGTGAAAATATAATGTTAAAAACCGGCTCTAAAAATATGGCAGGCCTGGTGATGTATGCTTACAGGCACCGGCTGATAAATGAAAATGGTGAAGCCAGTTCAAACTAAGCGGGTTTAAAATTTCCGGATCAAAAAATACTCCTGTTTTTAGTTAATCAGGGTAAAATACGGGGTTTCGAAACAGTTAGAAATGCGGGTTTTTTATTAATTGCTTCACTCCACATTTGTGGCCCCCAATAACTAACCCTATGCTCGAAATACTTGCAAGAGCGCTCGAATTTTTACGTAATCAGCTAAAGGCGCTGCCCGGCTTCCAGGAATTGCCGGACGGAGATCTTGAATACACTTCCATTTCTAATGATAAAGGAGAGTGGAATATTGGAAAAGGAAAAATTGCCTTATCGCTTATAAATATTGAAGAGGAAAAAATTTTTAAGGCCCAGTTGCAACAGCAACTGAGAAATGGTGACGATGTTCAGCTTGCCAATCCTGAAATAAGGCTCAACCTGTATTTACTTGCAGCAGTAAATCCCGGAGCAGGAATGGACGACTATAGAGATGCTTTGAATAAACTAACCCGAATTCTGGAATTTTTCCAGGCAAAAAATTTTTTCGAGAAAGCTGAAAACCCCTCATTAGACCCCATTGAAGAACTTATAGTTGAATTGCATACACTTTCCTTTGAACAGCAAAACCAGCTATGGGCATCGCTGGGCACTAAATATATGCCATCAGTAATATATAAGGTGCGCCTGGTTGTCATAAATCGAAAAGATTTTGACCGCACCGAAAAAATCATCAGAGAAACAGGTTATGAATTTGAGCGCATAAATTAAATATGAGAATCCGATACGACATACTCGCTTCAGCAACCTTGTCCCATACTTATTTTGTGGATAATAAGTTTGAAGATTTTGAAATTATTCCTGTAGGCCAAACGAGGGTTTTAATGGATCAATTTGGTTTACTGCAGGTCAAACAAGGAGGCAAGTGGTATTTGCTTTATCGCAGCAAGGGACCCAAAGCTGAACCTTTTGAAAGTTTTCTGAACAAGGAAGCACAATTCATATTAAAAATAACAAATGCTGATTTCTACAACATTACTCTGCCCGGATATCTTCCTGTGCAACGTAAAAACACTGCATTTATAGTATCACGTATAGACAATACGGCTCTCCCTGCGATGAGAGATGTGCATGCATTTAAATTTTCATATGAAATAAAAAGTAATGCGAGACCGGTTTCGGTTTTGCACAAAAAATTTTCCGGGGAGATTTTATTAAACAAAACCATCATTGACCCCGAGGAAAAAAAGGTTGAACTCGATGTAACCACCTCCGGTGAATATGCCTACGATATTAACGAGCAGGTTTTGCCCGACAGCAGCTCACCCGAAATTTATTATGCCAGTGAAATTTATTTCTCAACCCCGTTTTATGGTATAATTTATTTTAAAATTGTTCCGGTGAATGATGCAAACTCCAATCATTACGAAATCAAATTCGAAAAAAAATAAAAATCATTTCTAAACTATTAAAATAAAAAATCATGACGACTTACAGAACACCTGGCGTTTACGTGGAAGAAATCTCCGTATTTCCTCCCTCAGTTGCCGAAGTGGAAACCGCCATTCCAGCATTTATCGGATATACTGAAATAGCTGAAAAAGACGGTCAGCCGATAACCGAACCATTAGCAATTGCTTCATTAAAAGAATATGAACAGTATTTTGGTAAAACTACTTCTGAAGGTAATACGTCAATTGCTGTAGAAATTGCGGAGTATCACGATAAAAATAATAAATTGATTTCGATTGGACCTAAAGTTAAAGTGGACCCGAAGAAATTTATTCAATTCAATCTTTATTATTCAATGCAATTATTTTTTGCTAACGGTGGTGGCAAATGTTACATCGTTACGGCTGGTAAGATAGGATCAGAAGGTGCGCCAAAAAAAGAGGATTTAATGGCCGGGATTGATAAACTTGTTGCTTATGATGAACCGACTATGCTTGTAGTCCCCGAAGCAGTTTATCTTGAAGATGGTAATTTTAAAACTGTTGCTGAACAATGTATAAACCAATGTTTCAACCTAAAAGACCGGTTTGCAATTCTTGATGTTAAAGAAAAAAATGGAAAAGCTGCCGATGACGCTAAAAACTTTAGAGACAATTGTTCTCCATCTGACTTTGATCACATCAGGTATTCTGCTGCGTACTATCCTTATTTAATAACAACAATAGATAGGTTAATGAACCTTGATACTATTAAAGTTTCACATAAAATTTATAAAGCAAAAGAAGATGGAACAGGAAATGAAGAACCGACATTGGGGAGTTTAAATGATAAATTATTATCAGATCCGGTAAATAAAGGCATCAAAGAAACTAACAATGAATATTATAATATTACAGTTGCAGAAATTTCAAAGTTCACAAAAATTATTTTACCTCCTTCTCCAGCGATGGCCGGAATATATGCCCGTATTGATTCTTCACGGGGAGTTTTTAAGGCACCGGCAAATGTTAGTGTTTATAACGCTATCGCACCTCACATTAATTTAACAAACGATGAGCAAGGAGGATTAAACATTGATCCCAGTGCAGGGAAATCCATCAACGTTATACGCTCCTTCTCCGGTCGCGGAACAATTGTTTGGGGCGCAAGAACGCTTGATGGCAACTCCAACGAATGGCGTTATATAAGCGTGCGCAGGTTTTTTAACATGGTGGAAGAATCGGTTCAGAAATCCACTGCATGGGCGGTGTTTGAACCCAACACAAAAAATACGTGGGTCATGGTTACTTCGATGATTGAAAACTACCTGATCACTAAATGGCAGCAGGGTGCGTTAGCGGGTGCAAAACCAGAGGATGCATTTTTTGTTAAATGCGGATTAGGGGTTACGATGACTGCCGATGATATTCTCAACGGAATCATGAATGTGGAAATCGGAATGGCAGTTGCCCGTCCGGCAGAATTCATCGTTCTCAAATTCTCTCATAAAATGCAGGTTTCCTAATTAATTAAAATCAAAATCTTAAAAAATAAAAAAATAAAATGGCAAAATATCCAATCCCGGTTTTTCACTTCACTGTGCAGTGGGGTGGAAACAATGTAGGTTTCTCTGAAGTTTCAGGCCTTACGCAAGAAGTTCAGGTAATAGAATACCGAGAAGGCTCCAGTCCTGATTACGGTCCGGCAAAAATGCCCGGCTTGCACAAAGTGAATAATATTTCACTCAAGCGGGGCATCAGTAAAGGTGATAATGATTTCTTCAAATGGTTAACTACCATCAGCCTTAATACAGTTGAAAGAAGAGATTTAACCATTATGTTGCTCAATGAAAAACATGAACCGGTCATGGTATGGAAAGTATTGCAGGCATGGCCCGTTAAAGTAGAAGGTCCATCGTTAAAATCAACAGGCAATGAAGTTGCTATTGAATCCATCGAATTGGCTCACGAAGGATTAGGTCTGGAAAACAGTTAAAATAAAAATTCTGAATGGCTGAAAATGACCGCCCTTATTCTATGCCGCGTTCATTCCATTTTAAAGTGGAGTTCCAGGGAGTTCCCGGAGTGACATCCAATGATGTAAAATTCCAGGATGTATCCGGATTGAACTCTGAAATCGGTGTGGAAGAAGTAAAATCGGGTGGTGAGAACCGGTTCACCCACCGTCTTCCCACAAGGGCGCGTTATCAGAATCTTGTTTTGAAACGCGGCATGCTTACCGACTCGGGCTTAATAAGATGGTTTACTGATGCAGTGGAAAATTTTAGTTTCTCTCCTGCAACCATTAATGTAAAACTTCTGGACAAAGACCATCAGCCATTGCAATCATGGAGCTTTATAAAAGCCTGGCCTGTGAAATGGAGCATCTCGGAATTTAAAGCAACTGAAAATGCTGTAGTGGTTGAAACCATAGAATTAGCTTATCAATATTTCAGACGGGGAGGTTAAATTATGGCTGTACAAATTAACGAAGTGATTGTTCGCGCAATTATTACAGGCGAAGAAAATAATAACAGGAATGAAACTGCATCGTCAGGCTCAAAGGAAAATATTGCTGATGTTTCAAAAGATGAATTGCTTGATTTAATTGAAGAAGTTATTAACGATAAAAAAGAACGCTGATGCCCGGCTTGCTTACCAATTTGAAAATTATCGGACTAAAAGATCCCGATGGATTATCGTTAGATATTCCCCTCATTTTTGTCTGCATGTTTAACCCGGATACTTTTACGATAGATCATTCCGTTCGATATGTTAATAAACAGCCGCCTGGTAATGCCGGTAATGACGGAACTTTTGAAGCAATCACACCCAAGCAATTCAGCTTGGAATTTACAATAGATGCAACCGGGGTTTCTTCTGATCTTGATATTCCTCCGGTGCCCATTCCACTACAGGTTTTACTTTTTAATAAAGTTACACTGGATATGAACGGAGATATTCATCGCCCAAATTACCTGATAGTACAGTTTGGAACCTTTATTCGTGATTGTGTGCTGCTGTCTTCAAAAATAACGTATACCCTGTTCGATGAGTTTGGAATTCCACTCAGGGCTAAAATCAATGTCACTTTTAAAGAACGGGTAGGAAGCAAATTAAATCAGATTGCCGGCATGTTTTCTTCTCCTGACCTAACACATCAAAAGTTGGTTCAGGAAAGTGATATACTGCCGCTAATGGTTTATAATGAATACCGCAACCAGGATTATTATCTGCAAGTTGCCCGTTCAAATAAATTGAAAAACTTTCGCAAGCTTGAAGCAGGCATAACAATTAATCTTCCTCCAATTGTCTGACCATGATACTTGATGATCTCCTTCCGCAAACACAAGAGGCAACTGATGTAATGTCTCAGAAAATTCTGATTGATGGCAATCCAATCAGCGATGAAATAGGTGTGTACGCAATTACGGTAGGAAAACAATTCAACAAAATTGCCACAGCAAAAATTATTTTGATTGATGGTAATGCAGCCGACCGCGAATTTGTTTTAAGTAATGAAGACTTGTTTAAACCCGGAAGTAAAATTGAAGTTCAACTGGGTTACCACAGCACTACCGAAACGGTTTTCAAAGGAATCATTACCAAACATTCGTTGAAAGCAAAAGAAGGTTCTTCTTTTCTTTATCTGGAAGCGAAGGACCAAAGTGTGTCGCTTGCTTTGCGCAGAAAAAATAATTATTTCTTTGATCTGAAAGACAGCGAAGTTATTGAACAATTAAGTTCAGTGGCGGGGCTTAATACCGATGTGGAAGCAACAACAGTTACCTATAAAGAAATGGTGCAATACAATTGTACAGATTGGGATTTTATCGTGGCACGCGCTGAAATGAATTCTATGCTTGTACTTTCAGATGATGGAAAAATTATCGTAAAAAAACCTTCCATGAGCGGAGCTTCAGTGCTCACTGCAACTTATGGAAGTAACATTTTTGAATTTGAAACAGACATGGATGCGCGCAGGCAATTCAGTTCAGTAAAAAGTCATTCGTGGAATTATTCCGACCAAAAATTGCAGGACTCTGATGACGGCAGTTTTTCTTTCACCGAAAGCGGAAATATTTCTGCAGCTGATCTTGCTGCTATTTTCAACAGTGATGAGAATGATATCAGCCATGCCGCATTTATTACCGATGAGGAACTCAAACAATGGGCGGATGCTTATGCAATGAAAAATGCTCTGTCAAAAATTTGCGGCAAAGTAAAAGTGCAGGGCTTTACTGTTGTTAAACCCGGTAGCATCATTACATTAGATGGGATAAGCGACCGGTTTAACGGAAAAGTCTTCGTGACCGGTGTGCAGCATGTTTTTTCCAATGCCGGTTTTCTCACCGAAATTCAGTTCGGATGGAACCATGAATGGTTTTATAAAACCGATGACATAGTTGAAAAACCCGCTGCAGGTTTGGTTCCCGGAATAAACGGGCTGCATACGGGAATCGTAACAAAATTGGAAAGCGATCCTGATAATGAATTTCGTGTCAGGGTAAAAATTCCATTAATCAGCAATGACGATGATGGCATCTGGTGCCGCATTGCTTTGCTGGATGCCGGGAAAGACAGGGCTTCCTTTTTTTTGCCGGAGATAAATGATGAAGTGGTGATGGGTTTTGTAAACGATGATCCGAGGCATGGAATAATTCTCGGCATGTTGAACAGTTCTTCATTGCCGGCTCCTGTAACGGCCAGTGACCAGAATAATGAAAAAGGATTCTACACACGAAGTAAAATGAAATTAGTGTTTGATGATGACAAAAAAAGTATCACCATCACTACTCCGAAAAATAAATCAATCATAATAAGCGATGATGACGGTTCCATTATTTTATCGGACGAGCTCAACAATAAAATAACCATGAACAGTGATGGCATCAGCATCGAAAGCCAGAAAGATATTAAGCTCAAAGCAACAGGCAATATTACCGGGGAAGCAACACAAAATATGGAATTGAAAGCGACCATCGGATTGAAGGCAAAAGGCGCTGCCACTTCCGATTTCGGTGATTCGGCATGCGTAACATCGCTGAAAGGCTCGATGGTAAGCATTAATTAAATTGAAAACAGAAACGCACAGTTAGAAATCAAAAAATCGTAAATGATACCTCCGGAATTATAAATCGTACATCAAAATGGGTTTTGCAGCAAGAGTTAATGATATGCATGTGTGTCCAATGCAGACACCTGTCGGACCGGTAACAGTTCCTCACGTGGGCGGACCCGTTTTGCCACCTGGTTCTGTACAAGTGCTTATTGGCGGAATGCCGGCTGCGTGTGTTGGCGATAATTGCATTTGCACAGGTTTGGGTGTACCCGATTCAATTGTGAGAGGATCAGCCACGGTAAAAATAGGAGGAAAGTTTGCAGCGCGCATGGGTGATACAACTTCACACGGGGGAAGCATAGTAGGATTTTGTCCCACAGTTCAAATAGGAGGATAATTATGGAAATTAAAAAATCATTTCTCGGAACAGGATGGAATTTTCCTCCCACATTTCATAAAGAATTCAGGGGAGTTGAAATGATATCGGACGAGGCAGACATTAAAAGCAGCCTTGATATTTTATTTTCTACCGATCCCGGTGAGCGCGTCATGCAGCCGACTTACGGATGCGCGCTGCGCAAATTTGTTTTTGAACCGATGAACATTTCCACCAAAACAATTATGGAAAAAGTGATTAAAGATTCGCTGCTGTATCACGAGCCAAGGATTATTGTGGACAAAATTCAAATCGGCCTGCCACCTGATGCCGATCCCCGGTTAATCATTCAAAGCAATAATGAAGGCACCTTACCCATAAGCATTGATTACCGGATTATCACCACCAATACACGGTACAATTATGTTTTTCCTTTCTACTACAACGAAGGAACCAATTTATTAAGATAACAACATGGAAAAACCGGAAGACATTAAAAAATGTTGTACGCCTGAAGATACAAACCGCGAAGGCACAAGCAGGCTCACGCGTTTTTTGAAAATGCTCGATCCGGCTAATGCTCCCATTGATCCGCGAAATACCGAAGACATTTTAGTTTTTGCCAAACGCTATGCCGAATTAGTGCGTTATTATGATTTTACTGATACGGTGGATTGCATTGAAACCGAAAATGAAATTATCGTATCAAAAGATACAGCCGGTGAAGAAAATAAAAACGAACAACAGTATGCAGCTCCTGAACAAAAAAAGCTGCCTGAAAAGATTTCATCCGCAAAAAAGCAGCATATTAATACCTGGAAAGAATTTTTTTACAATGACATTGCTGTTATAGCGGCTTCCATTTCCCAATATGAAAACAAACTGTTGCATATCAAAAAAGAATACAATGACATTCGCAAAGAAATAGAATCAAATCCTTCAAAAGAAAATTACCGCAAACTTTTTCTCAGTATCATTCATCATTTAAAACGTATCCAGCGCTGGCACGCGCACAGCGTGGACGGGCATCCGCTGAAGAGCGAACTGGAAGTAAACATAAAATCGTTTTTAGTTCCCGCTTTGAAAAAGCTGATTGCTTATGACAAAGGCATGCAGGTGAACACGCAGGATGATTTGGATTTGATTTCACAGTACGAAAGTTTTAAAGATCAAACATGGAAATGTGATTACAATAAAATTGATCTTGATCCGACCATTTATGTGGGGGATCACCTGAAGAAAAAAATTATTTATGCACTCATGTACGTGGATGATATTTTCAACACCATGTACAAAGTGTATGAAGAAATCACAAAGCGCAGCAGTTACTACTGGCAGCAGGCCATAGAAAATTATCCATCCCACCAGCCCCACATGGCTTTGTTCATTTCATTTGTTGAATTATTTTCTTATGCAAAAAATGAATTAAATAGTCTGACAAAGCGCCATCTTGAATTTTTTTACCGCGATGTGCTGCACCTGAAGGAAAAGCCTGCCAACCCTGATTCGGTTTATTTGATTTACCAGTTGGCAAAAGGCGTAGAGGAGTTTGATTTAAAAGAAGGAACAGAACTGACGGCCGGAAAGGATGCGTTGGGCATTCAACAGATTTACAAAACTGATAAGGAACTTGTCATTAATACAGCTAAAGTTAAAGAACTTAAAACTGTTTTTCTTGATAAAATAAATCCCATAAAAAATATTTATGCTGCTCCTGTTGCGAACAGCGCTGATGGTAAAGGAGAAAAATTTAAAGAAGAAGAAACGGCATGGAGTACATTTGGTTACTTTGAACCGAGAGAAGAAGGAAAAGAAATTACCGGGGAGAAAGCGCAGTTCGGGTTTGCTTTTGCGACACCACAATTGAATTTAGGCCAAAGCGAAAGAATAATCGATATTAAAATATTTTTTAAAAATAATAAGACAGAAATCATTCCGGCAACAAAGACAAAACCAGAGAAAGAAATTCAAAAAAGGATCCGGGTAAGCAGGAATGATTTTGAAATTTATTTTACAGGAGAAAAGGAATGGGTTCAACCTGTCGTTGAAACGGAAACAGAAGAGTTCCAATTTGAACATTCAAAAAAGAAAATTGCAGTTCCGGTTATATATAAAGAGCGCTTATTCAGTTTCCTGAATTCACCTGATTTAACCGCGGCTAAACTTGCACCGAAAGAACATTCATTAGGACCCATTTTCGATGATGCCTCTTTTGGTTTGAAAGATGGCTTTGACGATGATGATATTGGAAACAAGAGCAAAATAAATAAAGAAGTTGCAGAATCATTATTTAAAGGAAAACCCTGGAGTTCCCTCGATGATTTGAAAAATATTGATTGGCTCGGGGATGATAAAATAAATGATTTGATTTATTCATTCTCCAACAAAATTGTTGTGGCTGATAACAAGGACCATGTTCTCTTTTTCCGGACTCGAATTCAAACCAAGCAGGAAGCTATCTCAGCGCCAGGTAAAGATTTTAAAGATTTTAATTTCAAAACAGGAAACCCCGTATGTAAAATAGTCTTCAACCAGGTCAGTGAAATTTATGAAGCGCTGAAAGATATTGTGGTTACTCATGTTGAAATTGCTGTTGATGTAAAAGGGCTAACCGATATAATTATCGAAAATGATGATGGTGCGGTTGATCCTAAAAAAGATTTTTTCCCTTTTTCAGCAAAGCCTGTGATTGGTTCCAATGTAATGTTCGGGGCAAAAGAATTTGAAAATAAAAATATTGAATCCTTTACTGCGAATGTCGAATGGAAAGGGAATTTTAATTTTACTGACCGTTATCTTGGTTATGTAAATTTAGAAAAAAACCCAACCAGCGCTAAAAACCACTATCAGGAATCTGCCTCTTATAGAGGAATTGTAAAAATTTTTGACAGGAGTAAATGGATAACATCATCCGACAAAAATAATAGCGGGAAAACAGCAAGTAAAAAAGGTTCTGGTGATCCCCAAAATGTTCAATTATTCGGATCAGATAGCGGAGGAACTGCAACATGGAACATTCTGCCTTTTGAAATTGATGATCAAAAAAAATATTATTCACGGGCTGTTGCAAATAACAATTATGGGTTGATAAAATTGGCTTTATACCCGTTTGACTTCGGGCATGATCTTTATCCAACCCTGATTGCCCAATATCTTGCTAAAAGGAAAAAAATAGCAAATGATGACAATAAAACCATTGGAGACTGCGCGGCAGATGCTCATGATATATTTGTTCCATCCACCCCTGCTGAAGTCCAGATAAAATCAATCACTTTTGATTACCACTCATTACAAACTCTCCATCCATCCAATAGCCAGTTCTTCCACATCTGCCCATTCGGGCAAACAGAAATATTTTATGAACCGGAAAATGATTTTCCTGCAACTTACGATGAGATAATTTTTGACAAGCTCCTGGAAAAAGAAAAATCAACCGACCAATTAATAATTCCTGCCAGGTATTTACTCCCGCAATTCAAATTCGGAACCGGGGAAGAAGGTAAAGAAATAATAAAATTAAAGCAACTAAATAACCTGGTGGTTGCGCACCACAAAGAGTTCCTGTCAAAAAATTATTTTCAGCTGAATCAATATGTCTCTTTTGAGCAGCAGCAGGGCAACCTTTATATCGGGATAGAAAATTTAAATCCGCCACAAAATCTTTCTTTGCTTTTCAAATTTGCCGATGGCTCCGCTTACGATAACGACAATGAACCTCCTAAAATACACTGGAGTTACCTTGTAAACAATGAATGGCTGCAACTCCCGCAGGATCGTGTCATTTCCGACAGCACATACGGTTTTCAGACAACCGGAATTATTTTAATTGATTTTCCCGCTGATGCCACAAAAAACAATTCCATTGTAACAAATGGGCTGCACTGGTTGTGTGCAGGCATTGATGAGAATGGAGATAGAATTCCTAAACTGATCGATGTAATTGCGCAGGCAAACCAGGCTACTTTTTATGATCAGCAAAATGATCCGGTGCATTATAATAATCCATTGCCGGAAAAAAGTATATCAAAACCATTGGTAAAAATTCCGGAAGTAAAAGTAATTGAACAGCCTTTTGAATCGTTTGACGGAAAACCGCGTGAAGAAGGAAATCAATTTTACCAACGGGTCAGTGAACGCCTTCGCCACAAAGGCAGGGCTATCACGCCATGGGACTACGAGCATTTGGTGCTGGAACAATTTCCTTCTGTCTATAAAGTAAAAATTCTTTCGCATACGGACCCCGAATGCCTATGCAGGCATGAACATGATGATATTCCGCCACAAAAGGACGATTGTTGCTGTCCCCAGGTCGCACCGGGGCATGTGCTGGTTATACCGGTTTCTAATTTAAGAAATAAAAATGCAATCGATATACTCAAGCCGCGTACCGGGAGAAGAACTCTTCTGAAGATTGAGGAGTTTTTGACAAAACGTGTTTCCCCTTTTGTTCATATACATGCAAAGAATCCAAAGTTTGAAGAAGTAAAGGTGAGTTTTAATGTGAAATTTTATACCGGCATTGATAAGGGATTTTATAAACGTAAATTGAACGATGACCTTGTTCATTACCTCACACCGTGGGCTTATGACAGCAATTTTGAAATACTATTCGGCAATACAATTTATGCATCAAAAATCATCAACTTTATTGAAGAGCTGGAATATGTGGATTATATCACTTGTTTCCGCATGGTTCATATTATGGAAGGGTGTTGCAGTGATGATTCATTAGCAAACTTGGACTGCGATGAAATGAAAACGGATTTAACGGATTTAAAAAAGAAAATAGAAAATCCGGGCACCAGTGCAGAAGATAAAGAAAACTATAAAAAATTGCTGACACGTTTTATCAATGAAATTTCCGCCACGTCATCTCAAGCCATTCTTGTTTCAGCAAAACAACATTGCATTAACTTAATTGAAGAAGAACCTGTAAATGACGATTGTAATTGTAACAAGGTAACTGTGAAAAAATCTTCTGTAATAGGCAAATCAAAATGAACACTTCCGATATTATAAGCAAGGCAAACAAACTTAAGCCGGCAGAAGACTACAACAAACTCCGGAGAGAGGGAATTCTGCACATTGAAAAACTTGCCGGCAATGTGTGGACAGATTACAACACACACGATCCCGGCATCACTTTGCTCGAAGCGCTATGCTATGCAATAACTGATCTCGCTTACCGCACGGGCTTTGACATGAAGGATTTGCTGGCTCAAAATAACCAGGACAGTAATGCCTGGAAAAATATTTTTTATACTGCCCGCGAAATTCTTCCCTGCAACCCTGTTACCATAAACGATTACAGGAAATTAATTATGGATGTGGACGGAGTGCGCAATGCATGGATAACAATCAGCAAAGATATTGAGGTCCCCTTGTATATTAATTACGAAGAGATCAGAAAGATTTTAGAAAACCCCCCTTTAGATCCCGACAAGAAAATTATTAACTCTTGTGAGTGTGACAGCAAGATAAAGTTTCCATATCATAGTGAAGTTCCCAAAGCAGATGCGCAGGGACTAAATTTTAAAGGTGATAAAATAATTGAACTCAACGGGCTTTACAAAATCATTCTTGAATACGAGGAAGAAATAATTGAAAAGAAAAAGCAGGATGAAGTGAGGAAACAAGTATTAAAAGTAATTCACCGCCACAGAAATGTATGCGAAGATTATTTAAGCGTAACAGGAGCCGAGTACAAAGATTTTTTCCTGGTAACTGAAGTTTCGCTCAGCGAAAATGCCGATGCTGACCTGGTACTGGCTGAAATGTGTTACCGGATCCAGAATTATTTTACCCCGGTAATAAAATTTTATTCACTCGATGAAATGACGGCAATGGGAATTCCCGCTGATGAAATTTTTGAAGGCCCCGTTCTGAAACATGGTTTTATCCGTGACGAAGAATTGTATAAAACGGATATGTTCCGCGATATGCGTTTGTCCGATATCATCAATTTCATTTCTGATATTGAAGGGATCAATTCTTTGCGAAAATTCAAAATTTTAGAAGGTCCGGAGGATGCCGTTGACCCAAAGGAAGCTTATGACAGTTGCGGCAATGAAGAATTCTTTAACGAATGGATTGAAAAAATAAAAAACGAAAAACTGGTTGGCAGGTTAGCTATTGAAGAGGATATATTGAAATTTTTTCATCCATCAGAAGAAGATAGTTATACACCGGTTTCCAAAATTCATTTTTACAAACCCAGCGGTGAAGTTTCCATCAATACCGACCGTTTCTTAAAGCTCCTGAATGATTTCAGGGGCAAAGACAAGTACATGAAGAGGTCTGGTTTTACAAATGACTTTCCTGTTCCCACGGGTGAAAACATGGATCTGAATAATTTTTATCCCGTTCAGTACGAACTGCCTTTTACATATAGGGTAGGCGAATCAGGTTTGCCGTTACGTGATGGGCAAATACGACTCATTCAATCGTTGCAACTGAAAGGGTACCTCGCTGTATTTGAACAATTATTTTTGAATTACCTCTATAAGTTAAGTAATATGAACGAAATTTTTTCCTTTAACGATGTTAAGTTTAAAGGAAAAACAAATCACGATCCGAAAATATCGGCATGTGATAAAACGGATGAGCCGCCCGGGGAAAAAAGTGCCAGTCAGCCGTTTCCCAACCAGATAATTTATAAAGACGAACAAAATAATATCCGGGAAAAAATTGCCGGGTACAAATGTTTGTATTACGATGCCGAAAAATATCTTGAAGAACTGCAGGGCATTATTCAACCCGAAAGCGAATTTGAATGGCAGCGCAATATTATGCTCGATCATTTGCTCGCACGTTTCAATGAAGAAATGAGCGAATACGTTACACTGATGAAATACATGTATCCGGGTGATTACCTGGTGCGCATAATAAAAAACAAAACCGATCTGCTTTCGGATTATCGAGCCATCAGCAATAACCGTGGACGTGCATATAATTATAAATTGGAAGAAGAAGGAAAAGATTACGAAAGCAAAAACTGGGACAAGGAAGGGAAGGAATTCGAAAGCGCAACATGGGACGAAGATAAAATCGCTCTCAATATTTCAGGTTTGGAAAAAAGAATCGCACGGCTGATCGGGCTGCCGGATTATAAACGAAAAGATTTGGCTCCGGATAATTTATTTATAGAAGTTGTGAAGGGTAAAGACGGAAAAGAAACCACAGACATTAAAATTGTTCTTTACGAAGATGAAACAACGGAAAACTATTTATTAACTACTGATGCTGTAAATAATAAATGTACCGATGAAATCATGCATTGCTTTATTGAAAGCGGCTGTTGCGGTGATAACTTTAGAATTTACCCTGAACAACGCGCACCGCACCATCGTGTTCATCATCATAAGCACCATGATGAATTAAGTTTTGTTTTGTTAGACGGAGATGGAAAAGAATTAGCATTCAGCCCTGTTTACCGGACCGTCAAGCTCCGCGATGATGCATTGAAGCTTGCAAAATGTTTTCTCGAGCAAATTTGTCACGCAGAAGGTTTTCACATGATTGAACATATTTTGCTCAGGCCTAAAGGGGATACTCAACTTACAGATGAAAACGATAATCTTTCAGGAGAGGAATTCAAGCTTCTGAATATTTGCCTGGATAAATGTGATCTTTCAATCAACCAGGATACTGCTGAAAAACTTAATTACAAATTCGACCTGCAAGTCCTTCCTCCTGAAAAATGCAGGGACGGAAAAAGATGGAATGTGATACTTAACCGGATAGATCCGGCCGAAAAAATTCTTGAGCACCAGTTTAAAGAGTATGAGCTGGCTTCCGATTTTATTTCAAAAGTGAGAGCGTATGGAAGTGAACTTATCAATTTTGTGATTTATAAAACAAAAACATCAGACGGTTATTTTTATTTTAAGCTGAAGGATGAGAATGGAAAAACCCTGGTGGAAAGCAGGTGTTTTAAAGAATTTTCAGGAGGTACAGAAGAAAAAGCAATCCCGGGCAAGAGAACTGAATGCGGCCCGGTGATCGACACAAAAATTGTTGACGAAATAACCGCACTCAAAAAATATCTCGCGGCTGAATTTGATTTGTATTGCTGTGAGGAGCCATGCGATCATGATGAAGATCCTTATTCATTTCGATTAACATTTGTTTTACCCTGCTGGGCAAAACGTTTCAGAAATAAAGGGTTTAAAAAATTTGTCGAAAAAACTATCCGCGCTGAAACTCCGGCACACATTAAAGCAAATATTTTCTGGCTGGGTATCGATGAAATGCGCAATTTCGAGGAGCCTTATTTTAACTGGCTGATTGAGATGTCCTGCAACGATGTGCCTGATATAGAAATCTGCAATAATTTGATTGAAGCAGTGAACAACTTGAAAAATTGTGATGATGAATGTAAAGAAGATGAAGATATGGCAGGGCCCGAATCAGGAATTATCATGGAAAACATGAAACATGAATCTGCTGTTGCAGAAAACCGAAAAGTGGCATTAACGGCAGGGAAAGCAGGAACTAAAACTTCCAAAAAAACATCAAAGGAAAAAGAAAATGTGCCAAAGAAAAAGAATTAAAAAAAATAGCCGTCATTTTTAAAACAGCATGCCATGTCCCCTGGTGTACATATCATCAACAAACAGGTGTTCGAATTTGAGTGTGAACAAAGTGAACATGCTTTTAAGATTCGCGAGAAGACCGGTCAGGCGATGCAGGACAGAATTGCAAAAGCCATAGACCGGGTTTGCAATCGTCTTGCTTTCGAAAATGCAGATTTTCAAATTCCATTTCTTGAAATCAATCTCGGAAAAATTTCCTTTGAAAGGCTGGAAGAGGAAATTGTTGATGTTTTTGAAAAAGCATTTTACGAAAAACTTACGGAATGGAAGAATAATAATTCCAAAACCGGTTCAGCTTCGGTTTCAGAGAAGCTATCATCTTTTGAAATAGCAAAAACATTTTTTTTAACCGGAAGCCTGCCTTGGTTTGCGGGTAAGCCGGGTAAAAAGTACGCTCCTGATCTTGTTACCGGATTATTTTCCGTTCCACCAGACGAGTTAAAAAACTTTATCCTGTTAAATCTTTCTAATCAAAAATTTATTGAAAGGCTCTCTTCTCACTTAGATGCCGCGCATCTTAACTATACCATAAATTTATTAGGCATTAATACTGATTTGATTTTTGAAATCGAAAATGAAATTAAAAAATCTTTTGAGGAGATTATTTTGCTCATAAAAAATGCACTCGGTAAAACAGGACCGGTGACTGGAATTTTACCCCTGCAAAAAAAAGATATGGATGATTTTAAAGCTTCTGAAAAAACAGTAACCCGGTTCCTGGATATTATTAAAAGAGAAGACAGTATTCATTTGCACAAAATCGCGTTTGAATTTGTTTTTAAATTGATTTCGGAAAAAAATAAATTTTCTGCTGATGACCTGTTTTATCAGTTGAAAAAAATGCTTTGTGAGAAATTTGAACTCAGCCTTGAAATTTTAAAGCGGCCGTCAGTAAAGGAAATACAGTATCCTTTTCATTTGCAGGAACTGGTAAAACAAGAAAGCAAAAAACTGGAAGACCTGAAAACGGATCTTATACAACAGGCAAAAGAAGATGATAAAAACAGCGGAGTGCTGAAATTTTATATTTCAAATTCGGGGCTGGTAATAATTGCAAATTATTTTCCCGTGTTTTTTAACGAATTGCAATTATTGGAAAATGGAAATTTCAAAAGCAAACAGGATCAAATTAAAGCAGTATTTCTCTTGCATTATTTATGTACAGGCGAAGAAACATCTCCCGAATATACGCTGCAATTCAATAAAATATTATGCGGCCTGGCTTTGGATGAGCCGCTTCCTTCGCTTGTTCCGTTTAACGAAAAAGAGAAAAATGAATGTAATGAATTGTTAAACGAAGTAATTTATAACTGGCAAAAACTCGGACACACATCAGCAGAAGCATTGCGCGAAGCATTCCTCAGCCGTGATGGAATATTGTCTTGGGAAAACAACGGGTGGAAACTACAGGTGGAAAGAAAAGGGTATGACATTTTATTAGATTCATTACCCTGGTCATTTAATCATGTTAAATTAAGCTGGATGGAAAATGTTATTACAACCGAATGGTAAATGAATTAATAAAACAAAATGCCGATGTGCTTACGCGCGAATTGCAATGGTTCAGCGAGGTGGTGGAAACGCGCATGAAATTATATTTCGGAAAAGAATGTGATTATGCTTCTGTGTACCATCTGTTGCCGCCTGAGCATCCGGAAGAAGAAACACCGTACGTCCGCTTTTTAAATCACTATAAAATGAACCTCGCTGAGCGGATAGTCCTTGGGCTGGCACTGGTGCCGCATATTATGCCGCAGTTGCTTGATAAATTCTGGATAAAGAATGCAACTTTTGATCGGGGCTTCACCGAATTTGGTGGTTTGAAAGGAACTACGCATGGCGGATTTATTCCCACAGGTGAAACGGCTTTGTTCCTCCTTTCCGGAAATGATTTGAAACATCGTTTCTCTTATACCTGGATGTTTGAAGGCGGGCATTTTTTTTCCGCCCACAATATTTTAAAACTGCAGCCGGTTTCTAACGGTGAACCTGTACTAAGCGGAGCGCTGCACCTGAATAAGGAATTTTTAGACCAGTTTACAACAGGGAAAATCAGCAAGCCTAATTTCAGCATGGACTTTCCTGCCAAGCTCATCAGTACACAGCTTGAGTGGAAAGACCTGGTGCTTCCCGAAAAAACATTCGAGCAGATTGACGAAATAAGGGCCTGGGTGGAGCATTCGCACACGCTGATGAACGATTGGGGAATGAAGAAAAAACTCAAGCCCGGTTTTAAATGTCTTTTCTATGGCCCTCCGGGAACAGGCAAAACGCTGACATCCTGCTTACTTGGAAAACATTATGGAATGGATGTTTACCGGGTTGACCTGAGCATGATGATTTCAAAATATATTGGCGAAACGGAAAAAAATCTTTCCAAAGTTTTTGATTCCGCAGAACATAAAAACTGGATCTTGTTTTTTGATGAAGCCGAAGCTCTGTTCGGGAAACGGACTGGCGTGAGCGATTCGCATGACCGCTATGCCAACCAGGAAGTTTCTTACCTCCTCCAGCGGATTGAAGATTTTAACGGGGTGATTATACTCGCATCCAATTTAAAATCCAACATCGATGAGGCATTTACGAGGCGATTTAATTCCATCATTTATTTTCCCATGCCCGATGAAAACGAACGATTCCGTTTGTGGCAAGCCGCATTTCCCGAAAAAATAAAACTGCAGGACACCATCAATATCAGGCACCTTTCTTCAAAATTTGAATTAACAGGGGCCACCATCATGAACATCGGACGGTACAGTTCTTTAATGGCGCTGTCCAGGAGCCACGATGAAATAAAATTTATTGACGTGGAGCAGGGAATAAAAAAAGAATATATGAAAGAGGGAAAATTGGTTTGAACAATCTATAGAACTATTAAATTAAAAAAGTTAAAACAACATTCATATAATAATATTTTAAGATAAAAAGCATGAAATCACACGAATCAAAATTAATGGAATCTTCTGCAAGGTCCGCAGCGGGAGCGAATTCTGGTAAGGTTTCTTCTGGCATTTCTGCCTCACCGGTCATTCAATCAAAATCTGCAAATTCAATGAACCCAGATACTATTTTTCGTCAGGAAAATGAGGACGTACCTTCAACCCCATCAAGTACTATTAATGTTAGTTATCCTTCAGCTCCTCATGGTTCAGTTCAACATAGTTCTGAAATCAATAACACCTACAGTATCCCATGGGGATCCTTTATTGAAAATGACACATTACTGCTCGAGTTTGAATACAACCGCTCTGCCGAGGCCACTATTAGAGTTGTTCTCACCGATGACCAGGGAAATGGTTTTCTTGCAGAAGGTAGTGTGCATTGGGAAGCTAATTCGGGAGGTACTACTCAATACATTGAGTTTAGCGGGTTCCCTCCTCGTGCAGACGGCTCAAGAATGGGTTCCTGCGATGCGGAATCTATACTGACAAATAATACGAGTGAATCAACCGGTATAGGCGCTTATGAGAAAATTTATCGGGGTTAGTTCAAAAGGTTTCAGGACATTTGTTTTTAATCTCTTTATACTAGTTTAAATTAAAGGTTAATAGTAACTTTCATGACAACTCACGAATTCAGATCAAATGAAGGTTATTTGAATGTAGTCTCTAATCAGTTAGATGGAAAAAACTTTGTTTCTGAATTCTCCTATTCTGCAATCTCTGCACTGCAGCCGAAATTCAGAATCAATCAACCGGATGATGTATATGAACAGGAAGCTGATCAAGCGGCCGATCAGGTGATGCGAATGACGTCACCTTTTATTCAATTAAAGAATACCAGCACTTATTCACTTCATCGCAAGTGTGCGCATTGTGAAAAAGAGGAAATGGAAATACAAAGGAAAGACTTAAATAACGATGGAAGGCGATCAGAAAAGGATTTGGAAAGATATGTAGGAAACTTACATAGCGGTGGCCAGAATTTACCTGATGAAGTCAGGAGTTTTTTTGAACCAAAACTTGGCGCTGATTTCAGTAATGTAAAAATCCACAATGATGATTCAGCGGCTAAGAGTGCAAGTTCAATAAATGCTCTTGCCTATACATCAGGTAACAATGTTGTTTTTAATTCAGGGCAATATAACCCGAATACTGATTCAGGAAAAAGGTTGCTGGCACATGAATTAACACATGTTATCCAACAGGGAAATACAGCCGAAAAGATCAGCCAAAAGAAAAAAAATGTGATTGATAAGAGGAATGTTATCCAGCCTCAAATCCAGCGATCCATCAGATGGGAGGGCGCTGATGTTCACGAGACAGTTGATCTTGCCGATACGGTTGTCACCCAGAACGAACCTGTTACCTGGCTTAAGCTTAACGGAAAAATTGTAAAGTTTAATATTCTTGATACGGCTGGAACAATTAAAGCACCGGGCATTAACACCTTTAAAGAAGGAACAAGATGGATAGCAACGGTTAATTCAGTACCTGAGCAGGTTGGTGGTAATGACGAAACTGTATTAAAGCCCGGGCCATGGGTCAAAGCCATGTCCAAAACAAATTTAACTTCTATCAACTGGGAAGAAACTCTGCATGTTGCAAAAATTCAAAATATTGACAAATGCAAGGGAGCAGGAACTATAAGTTTTACAGTGAAAGGGAAGCCTTCTGATGACGAACTTTATAAAGCAAACCGTATTCATGAAAATCATCATTCTTCGGATGATAAAGCCGCTTTTGAATCAGTTGTAGGTAGATGGGATAAAGGTCTTCAGGATGCAAAAGACAAGCATACCAAGTTTGGAGGTGACACCCCTGATGACGCCACGGCTACGTTATTAGGATTTATGGGAGGTACCCCTGACAATATAGCGGAACAGGTTTTTAGCTCAAGTACTGAGAGGGGCTTAGCATTTCATGATTCACCTGAGGGCCGTCATATGGAACCTTTTTCTCTAACAATAAATAAGGATTGTTCAGTCGTATCTCTTGAAGTAGAAAGAGGATTTCCACCTGCTGAATTATAGAAATGGCAAAAGAAAATTAAAAAAGTATTTAAGGTATGAGAGCAAATCCAAACTTATCCAATATCAGCTTTTAATTATTCAACTAAGAATGAAGGTCGCAATTATAACCGGAAATATAATTTAATATAACTATTAAGTGAAGATGAATTCACAAAAAGTCATATCATCAATATCTCCAACCGGGACTCCTGCTAATGAAACGGTGTCGTCCCTGCAACAGCAATTCAATATTAAAAAATATTCATATCAAAAAGCTTTTCAACCCAAGCTATCAATTGGAGCATCAGATGATCCATTGGAAAAAGAAGCCGATGACATGGCCGATAAAGTAATGCGTATACCAATGCCTGATCCCATAAATTTTTCATCTTCAAAAAATACTGTTAACAGAAAATGTGCTGAATGCGAAGAAGAAGAAAAACTGCATCGTAAAGAAAGTAATAGCGATTCAACTTCTGTTGTACCATTAATTGTCCATGATGTGATCAATTCTTCCGGTGGCAAATTTTTGGATGCAGACATCCGTGCTTATATGGAACCTCGTTTCAATTATGATTTCGGCAATGTAAAAATTCATGACAATGATTTAGCTGCAAAAAGCGCAGGTTCAATAAATGCGCTGGCGTATACATCTGGTAATAATGTTGTTTTTAATTCAGGACAATACAACACGAATTCAGATTCAGGAAAAAGATTGCTCGCGCATGAACTGACACATGTAGTGCAGCAGGAAGGAGTGTTTAAAAAGACTTCTGGTAAATCACAGTCCTTAGAAAATAATTCAACCCCAACAATTATCAACCGTTCCCCAGCGCGATCGGATACAGAAGAAATGCATGATGATCTAGTAGAAGAATTTAGACAGGAAAATGGTTTCCCACCTCACGGAATTGATCCCGGTTCCGGTGAACCAATAGGACCAAGTAATGCAGAAATAAGATTTGGAGGATTGCTCGAGAAATGGTTGGCAAGCAAGCAGCCACCATCTAACCAGTCTGCAACTCCTTCAGCTCCTTCATCAACCACTCCTTCAACGCCACCCGCATCCGTTCCTGGTGTTCCGGCACCTGTAAGTGCACCTACCATTCTCAGTCATGGCCGGGTGGCAGCTGCTGCTTGCAACACAGTCGCTAATCCAGAACAGTGCCTGCATCAAATATATGTTACGGATACCCTTCCCAAAGTAATTGCAAACATCCGCAATGTCAATTCGCCATATAGCAGTGCGATATCGGCAATGTATGGTTCAGCGCTTTCTGCGGCACAGGCTCTTACTACCTGGCCCACTCAGCCAACTCCTGCACATCGCTGGGGTACCTCTGTGACTGCCAGCGGGGTCCCTGGCGCAGTAACTTTTGGTGCGACAACTCATAATTTTACCAGTTTCGATATTATTCTTCAACAATTCCCAGGTGGTGCTAATGGTCTGGCGTTGAGTATTGGAGGGCCAACTGCAGCAATCATGTTAAATGAAGCAAGCATTGATGCACAAATGAGTGATCTTGAAGCTATCGAACAGACAATGGTTCATGAAGCAATTCATGTCCTTAGCTCAGTGGTTACTGCTAATAATGCTGCAAGAACAACAGGTACTCCGGCAATTGATCCCAATCTTGATGAGGCCAGTTATGCGCAGCTTCTAACCCGTCTTGAAACAGCAGTCACGCCCTTTGTCAGGGATATTCGAACCCGGGTCAGTTCTCAGGTAAGTGAAGCATCCGACATTTCGTTGACTGCAAAATCATTCATGAGTGAAACTATAGCACGTACTGAAGCCGGAATATATGTTAAACAAAGGGCCGGGCAGGCATTTACTGCTGCTGACCTGCAGGTTCCTCTCGGTTCTTTTTTTCATGCTCCTGATTATTGGTCCCCGGATGCTCCTGCAGGTTATATTACTTCCAACCAGGCCGCCATTGATGCTTCAGTTGGACCAATTATTATACAGATGGGTGAGTTGTATCTTACTCTTCGACCTTAATCATAAAATAGAAAAGGATTCTATAATAGGGTATACATCAAAAACAAATGAAAATTCTTTAAATCAGGCCGCGGGCAATTTATTAAGTAGAGATTATGTTTCACCAACTGTTCAAAGAAAACCTTCTTCCCCTGTTCTGCAAAAAAAAATGTGTACATTGCGAAGAGAATGAAAAATATTTGCTAAAAAAAGAAGATAATAATAGTACAAATGCAAATACTTCGTCACATTTCTTTTCAGGCGTATTAAATTCTTCCGGCAGGTCATTGGGTAATAATATTCGTTCGTTCATGGAATCACGTTTTAATTATGATTTCAGCAATATAAAAATTCATTGCAATAGGCCGCTTGGTAAATAAAAAAGAATTTATGAAAGAAAATGGGTTTAATGAAATTATTATTTTAAAATAAAAGAATTAAGTGGAAACTGCCCGCACCATAACTCAATCACCGGCTGTTATACCTGCATCACATCAGCAAAATAAAAAAGATGCAGGTGCAAAAGAAGATACGATCAAAATGCGCCCTCCTGTTTTTTTTCAACCCAAGTTAACAGTAGGCGCACCCGATGATCCTTTAGAAAAAGAAGCGGATGATATGGCTGATAAAGTAATGCGAATGCCGATGCCTGGCCTTATAAGTTTTTCATCCGGAAAAAATATAGTTAACAGGAAATGCGCTGCATGTGAAGAAGAAGAAAAAATCCATCGTAAAGAGAGCAGCAGCGATTCAACTTCTGCTGCTCCTTCCATCGTACACGATGTCTTAAGTGCTGGTGGAAGATCAATGGATAGTGAAACGCGTTCCTTTATGGA
>Ga0134123_10000186_pt1 | contig 42020 bp, 84 predicted proteins | sample KB303_FD_96460 | JGI IMG/M metagenome (GOLD analysis project Ga0134123, IMG submission 96460) | Terrestrial soil microbial communities without Nitrogen fertilizer from Kellogg Biological Station, Michigan, USA - KB3-0-3 | ecosystem: Environmental > Terrestrial > Soil > Unclassified ...
AGTTTGGTATTAGAGTTGGTGATGAATGGTATGGAGTAAATGAACCTCTTGAACCTTCTGATTTTGTTGGTGGTAAAACTTACGATGTGCTTGTTAAACGTGGTAAGCCGAGTGAGAAGTATCCGCAAGGTAAGAAATATATTGCTCAAGTTGTGGGAGAGAATACACCAACAACGGCCTCGAAAATCGCTACATCGGCGGCACCTTCAAGTCAAAGTAATAATGTGAATGATGCTAAAGGTACTCGTATCCTTCGCCAAGGTGTTTATCAAGCAACGCTTCAAAGTCCTGCACTCGCGGGTTTTGCGGCAACGCCTGATGAATATTTGGCACTTGTTAAAACAACCGCAGAAAAGGTCATTACTTTTATTGAGGGCTAAATGAAACGTTCTAAGAAACTAAAACGTAAATTGGAGACTCGTATCCGCGATTGGGAAAACACAACCCAAAACGCTAAAGGTAAAGATTCTAAAGCGTATCGCAAACCAGGATCAAACAAATAAAATGGCTCTTATACAGTCTAAAAAAGATGAACACCAATTAACTTTCGATGATATAAAGCATAGATATATCCTCGATGGTAACGGAGTACCAGGAGTTACTACTTTTATTAAAGGTGGTTTTCCTGTTTCTTTTCAATTAGTTAATTGGATGATTGGTCAAGGTGCTGATTATACTTATGAAACTCTTATTAAGGAATCTACTCATGAAGGAAACTTTATAGAGTGGCCTGACAACGACGGTAAAAAAGAAATCATTAAAAGTGCTAAAGTTGCGTATAAGAAAGCGGCAGAAGAGGCAGCGGGAATTGGTACTGTTGTTCATGCCTATGCTTATTTAATAGAAACTGGTAAACAACGAGAAGCATTATTGTTGTTAGCTGAGTATAAAGATACGAGTCAATGGGATAGAATTAATAGTGCAGTTAAAAAGTTTGATGAATGGAAGAAACAAAATGAAAGTCAAATACTTGCTCTTGAAGAAATTGTTGCCTCACCTACTTACCAATTTGGTGGGAAGTTTGATCGCCTTGACAATCGTAATGGTCGGGTTATTCTTCCTGACTATAAAACTTCTAATGGATTCTATATTGATCAGTTTATCCAATTGGCTGCATACGCGATAGCTATAGAAGAGTGGAAAGGGATTAAAGTAGAGGGATTGGAGATACTCAGATTTGGTAAAGAGAATGGAGAGTTTGAAACTTTATTAATAGATAAAGAATCAGAGATTGATTATTTAAAAGAACAAGCTATTATATGTCGAAAAACATTTGAGTTTAGTAAAAGTTGGGGAAAAGATAAACGTTTTGCTTTTGGAGGAAAATAGTGGTACCAGCTTATTTCAGTATATTTCCTGTTAAAGATAAGAAACCACTAGTTAAATGGGAAGATTATCAGAATCGTTTAGCTACTTCCGAAGAAAAACTTCAATGGGAAAAGTCTTATCCTAACAGTCAACGAGGAATTGTATGCGGTAAAATATCACGCATATTTGTCCTTGATGATGACGGAGGATTAGATTCAAAAGAATATAAAATTCCTTCAACATGGACTACTAAAACTCCTAAAGGTGGTAGACATTATTATTTTAAATGGATTCCTGAACTTGAAAATAAAGTGACTACTAAAACTGGTATATTCGATAAAGTCGATGTAAGAGGAGAGGGCGGTTTTGTGGTTGCTTATCCATGGGAAAAGCCCATTGCCGCGATACCATTAGCCAATCCGCCTCAATGGTTAATCACCATGCTACCATTAGCGCATGGTGCAAAAAATATAGAAGATAAAGCAAAAGCAGGAGTAGCATCTGCCTCATGGTTATCAGATGCTTTAGACGATATTAAGGAGGGCAATAGAAATGCAAGTTTTACTCGTATCGCCGGATCATTACGTGCTAGAGGATACTCCGTGGAGGACATCTTTAGCTTACTTAAGTCTCGCGCTTCAGAAGTTGACTTTGACGGAAACGAACTTAAAACCATTTGTGAAAGTGTGGGAAGATACGAACGAGGTTCGGTCAGTGAAAATGCTAGTTCTATTGAATCTTTCCTAGAAGATATTGAACAGGTAGAATGGATTTGTGAGCCCATTATAGCCAAGAAAACAATTGGTTTTACTGCAGGGTTACCAGAAACAATGAAAACATGGATTCTTATTGACCTTGCTGTCGAGAGTGCTAAAGGCGGTGGGATGTGGTTAAATAGATTTCTTTGTAGACCAGCGAAAGTATTATTTATAGATCAAGAACGTTTCAAAGGTGAAACTCAACGCAGATTTAAAGCCGTAATCGCAGCCAAAAACTTACAACCAAAAGACCTTCGAGGAAGTCTTTTTATAAGATGTGGCACCACGACACGGCTTAATTTACCTCAATCATTTGATGCTTTTAGGAAAGAGCTATCCGAAATTAGACCTGACTTGGTAATTATTGACTCATTCGCTGCTTTTCATACAGCCGAAGAGAATAATAGACAGAGTATTCAAGAAGTTCTTGAACGAGTTAAACAATTAAGAAATGAATTTGGTTGTGCGTTTGTATTTATTCATCATGAAAACAAGTTTGCTTTTAGAGGAAAGGAGGAAGATCGTGAACCATCAATTGCGGAGATGTCAGGTAGTGTTGCAATCCCTGCCGTCGCTGAATTTGTACTTACTGTTCGGAGGCAGAACTCCGAATCGAGTTTCGTTTATCACACTAAATCTACCTTGGCCTCCACAATCTCTCCGTTCCTCGTTAAAGTTGTGGACTTGGATGAAAAGAAATCGGCAATTAAAGTTGAAGCGTACTAATGTATATTAAGCATTTAGCCACTAAAAATCGAGTAAAAAATCCAACGTATAAAACATGGGATAACATGAAAACTCGCTGTTATAATAAAAGTCATAATAAATGGACTTGGTATGGAGGCAAAGGAATTACTATTTGTAACCGATGGTTAGGATCGAAAGGTTATATTAATTTTCTTGCTGATATGGGAGAAAAACCCTCTTCAAAACATTCTATTGATCGAATTAATCCTAAACTTGGATATAAACCGAATAATTGTCGATGGCTTTTACTAAGTATTAATAGAAAATGGGGAAATAAATGAAGATTTATGTGGCCCGCGCCATGAGTGGTCGGACTAAAGAAGAAGTAGTTAAAGAAGCAATCTACGATAAACGACATCTTGAACTTGCTGGATTTATTGTCCTTGATCCTGTTACATCAGAAGGAATTGAACCAAAAAAAGAAACTTTACAAGCATCATATGAGCAAATGCTTGAGTTTTGGAAACGTGATAAACAAATGATTAGGGAAGCACATTTAGTATTTGATATGACTCCGCATATGAAATCAGAAGGTGTAGCTCATGAAATTGGATATGCTAGATATCATTTATGGAAAAAAGTAATTCGAGTTTATCCATTAGGTCAATTACCTAATCCCGCAAGTGTGGCTTATTTTGAAGATGACTATTTAACTGACTCAATAATTGACGCAATTGGCGAGGCGTATAGAACACATGGTACATTGTGGAATAGAATTAAATGGCGATTTAATCTCTATAAACGATGTTGGTTAAAATCAATTTGGACTAGATTAAAGGAATGGAAATGATATTTTATAGAAAGCCAGAAAGATTAATTATTGATGTACTTCCAGAGTATAAAAATGAAGAGTATGAACATACTTTTGAAGTTACTTTTCTAGTTCCAGAAAAACATATTGAAAAATTAAGACAAGCAATAATGAAACTTATTGAAAAGGAAAAATAATGTTTAATTTACTAAGACATCTTAGATTAGCAGGATGTGTTGCGGTATTTATAGGTTTATTTTTAAGTAATTGGACTTTAATAATCTGTGGAAATTTAGTTATTGTGACAGGTTATATGCTTTCAATTACTAAAATAGAACGTTATATTGAAGAAAAGGAGAAAGAACTTGCCATACATTCAAAGGGAGAATAGAGCTGAATTAGAAGAGAATCCGCTTAAAGCTAAAGTACCAGGAGAGTTAGCGTACATATTTGCTAGATTCTTTTATAAAGAATGGAATTTAAACCCATCTTGGACCACATACCATAATTTTCGTAAGGTAATTAGAGAACCAAGTAGTAATAGTAAGTACGAGACACTTATAAGTCAATTAAGTAAATCTATTTACTTTCGTCATCTTGATCTACAGATTGCCGCAGAATTAGCTCTTGATGAGTTTGCATGGCGAGTAATTCGCAATTATGAGAATGGTAAGAAAGTCGCTAATGGAGATGTTTTTATTGATCAAGATAAATTCATTGAAGAGAAAACGAAATGACCATTCACATAGGAGTTTTTATTGGTTACATCTTGTCTTTGACAATGGCCTATAAGATGTGGGGTTTGATGGGATTTTGGTTTACTTTTGGATTGTTGTTAACTAATGAATTACCAGGAATTACTTATACAAAATGAATACATATAAATGTGGATGTATTACATATACTGAAGGATTCACTATTTGTGCTATACATTTACAGGAGAAAATTCTAATGGACGGACAAGAGCTAAAAACAGGGGTTAAAAAAGATGAAGGAAAACCACGCTTTGAATTACTGGCTTATGAAGTTTTATTGGCAGTGGCCAGGATACTTACTGCAGGAGCCAAGAAATACGAAGATCGCAATTGGGAAAAGGGTATCAGTTATGGACGGTGTTTTGGCGCAGTTCAACGTCATCTTACGGAGTGGTGGAACGCTCGATTGGAAGGAAGAGATGGTATCAATCACGCTGATGGAAATGAGTCGCATATTGATCACGCCATCACCGAATTAATGTTTTTAAGTGCTTATGAAAAGAGAGGAAAACTTGACTTCGACGACCGCCCTACAAAATAACGAATCAGTTAATCCTACATTTGGTCCAAGTATGTATGGATCAGAAGTATTTATTAATTCTTCATTTCATCCACTGACTTATTCTATTCCCACAGTTGTTGATGTAGAAACAGATGAAAAGGATAATTTTGTAGGATTGGCAGTTTGTCAAGATGCAAGAGATATATTTTATTTTACTAATTTAGAGCTAGTTAAAAAGTTACTTGAAAGATGTCCTTTAATTGGTCATAATGTCAAATTCGATTTAAAACTTCTTAAGAAATGGGGATTGAATATAAAACCTGAACAATTACATTTTGATACTTGTTTAGCTTCTTATGTGGTAAATACAACAAAGGAATCTCATCATTTAAAAGACTTAGGAAAAGAAATTCTAGGAATGACTTGGCCTACATACCGTGAAATGGTTGGATCAGGCAGAAAGAAACAAACTTTAGATAAGCAAGAAGTTGGTCGGGTGTCCGCTTATTGTGGAATGGATTGCTTAGCCACATTTAAACTTTATCAATATTTTATGCGAATAATGAACCCAACGCAACGACATCTATTGAATCATGTTGAGTTGCCCATTTCTAGAATTTTAATGGAAATGGAGCTTAATGGGATTACGATTGACACAGACTACTTGATGAAACTTAATTTAGAGTTTAGCGGAAAAATGTTAGACATAGAAGCTGAGTTAAATAAACAATGGTACTCCATTGGTAAAGAAGAAAAATTAAATCCAAATTCTAATCGTCAAATCGCGGAGTTACTAGAAGCTCAAGGTGCAGTTCTGCCGATGACACAGAAGGGAAATAAAAAAGTTGATAAAGGAACTCTTGAACAATGGAAACAACTTCCAAGTGTCGCTTTGCTCCTTGAATATAATAAACTTGAAAAATTAGTTTCTACATATACAACCGGATTATTGGAGAAACAACAAAATGGCAAGATATATGCGTCGTTCAACCAAATCACGAAAAACGAAAAAGGTTATGAGAGTGGTATATCCACTGGTAGACTCTCTTCTTCGGCCCCGAACCTACAAAACATTCCAGTTAGGTCTAAAGAAGGTGGTCTTATCCGCAGAGCCTTTATACCGTCTGATGGAAAAGTATTCATTGACGCAGATTATTCTCAAATCGAATACAGATTACTCGCACACTTTTCTAAAGAACCTAGACTAATTCAAGCATTTATGGAGGAAAAAGATGTTCATGAAGAAACAGGAAGACTTCTTGGCTGCTCGCGTGACGTGGGGAAAACACTTAATTTCGCCTCCATTTACGGAGCACAAGCTACTAAGATTGCGAAAACTGCTAAAGTCTCTGAACAAGAAGCAGAGAAATTTCTTGGGACTTACTGGAAAGTTTTGCCAAGAGTTACTGCTTGGATCAATCGCGTTAAATTTGAAGCGAGGGCCAAGAAGGGCATCTTTACACTTTTACGAAGATGGATACCATTACCAGGTATATCCTCTCAAAACCGATTTGAAAGGATGCACTGGGAGAGAGCCGCAGTAAATTACTGCATCCAAGGATCAGCGGCGGAGCTGATGAAGCTCGCGTTAATTAAGTTAAAAGAAAGTGGATATGTGCCTGTTTTAACTTGCCACGATGAGTTTTTAATTGAAATCACAAATAATGGTCTTGGTTTAGAAACAAGTCATGTAAATTTAATTAAAAATATTATGGAATCAGTTGTTAAGCTCGATGTGCCGTTAATTGCCGATATTGGAATTGGTGATAATTGGGCATCAGCTAAAGGAGACTAGTATGGCACTTACACCACTCGTTCCTAGAAGTGATAAAAGATACTGCTATATCTGTGGATCACAAGTTGAGAGGATTGAATTTACTGTAAACTATGATGAGTATACAGGAAGTGCTGTAAAATCTGAAATACGTAAATGTCCTAAAGTTAGATTTTTTACTCTTGGTCATCCCGTTACAGAAGCAGAATGTTACTCTTTACAAGCATAAAGGAGATTAAATAAAATGAGCGATGAACAACCAGTAACACCGGAAATTCTTGAAAAGAAGATTCCTAAAATTCAGTATGTGTCAATTACACTACACGATGGTCGAAAAGGAATATTTGCTGGACCAGAGTTAATCTCTAATGCAGAACTTACTCTTTCTCCACCACGTTTGGTTTCTATTGATTTTAGTCAACCTAGAGAGTACCCTAGTCAGCCACAGCCTGAAATCAAGGTTTCTGAGGAGCCGAAGATAGAGGAGGCTAAAAATGATTCTACAGAATCTCCGACACAACCTAGCTAAACTAATTGCTCCTGAGTTAGTAGAACGTTTTAGAATGGCTACTCTAAGTGCTCTTGAAATTTCTAAACTTAGGCAGTTAAAAAATGAAATAACCACAGTTAAAGAATGTGGATGTATTTGTCAGAAGAAAAAATGTCTAAATAAGCTTACTCTAGAAAAAACATGGCTAAAATAAAGAAAGATTGGAGGAAGAAACTTGATGGCTACTTTATTGCATTTTGTCGCAAAGTTTTTCGATGGAGCACCGCCTATAGAAGTGCAGTTCAGAGCGCGGAAGAAAAGACTGCCAATGGACTACGATACAGGTGTAAGGCTTGTGGAAATCTTGTTGAACGATCCGAAAAACAGGTCGATCATATTATCCCAGTGGTGGAACCAGGAAAAAAATGGTCAGGTTCCTGGGATGACTATAGAGACAGATTGTTTGTGTCTACGGAGAAGTTGCAAGTCTTGTGTAGAGGGTGCCATAAAAGTAAAACCGCTGAAGAAAACAAAAGGAGAAAATTATGCAAAAAGAATGCATAGCACCAGGAATCGAGCATAAACTTCAATTTGTTATTGCGGCGCATGGATACCAATGTTTTTCTTGTATACTATGTGATTATACTGAAGATGTTATGGAGGATTCTTTACCGTGAATGAAATAAATATACCAATTAGACAAGATGTGGAAATTCCTCAAATTAATAGTCAAATTTTATTTGAGTATCAATTTGATAGGTTTAGCCCTAAGATAACTTTTCAATTAGATCCATCATCCACACTTTCTGAGGTTTTGGAGAGTTTCGAATCTTTTTTACGAGCTTCTGGATACGTATTTGATGGAATGATAGATATCATTGAGAATGAACAAATAAAAGGAGCTACAAATGAGTCAGCTTAAGGTGTTGTTCTTGGACATAGAAGCATCCAACCTTTCAGCATCAGTTGGATACACATTAGCAATCGGCTACAAATGGGCGCATGAAAAAACTGCGAAAGTGCTAGATTTGAGTACCCATCCAGGGTCAAAAACAACTGATGATCGAAACTTACTTCGGGCCTTTGAGCCAATCTTTAGTGAAGCTGATATTGTGGTTCATCATTTTGGTCAATATTATGATATTCCGTTTCTTCAAACTCGTCGATTAATTCATGGTATGAAACCTATGCCAGTTGTACAACAAGTCGATACGTGGCGTATTGCTAAGAAACGTCTTAAATTTCACTCTAATCGACTCGATGCTATTTTAAAGGCATTACATTGTCCTTATGAGAAAACCGCGATTGACTTCAATTTATGGATTGACGCAAGTGCAGGAGATAGGAAAGCATTAAAATATATTGCTCATCATTGTAAAATGGATGTTTTGGTTCTTGAATGGGTATATAATCATATTAAGGCTGTTTGGGATCAACATCCTCGTAGTATTGTGAGTCGCGATGAATCAGTATGCAGAGTTTGCGGAGGTCGTGCTAATTCTAAAGGACTTAGAGCTACTGCACAAAATCAATATAGACGCATGGTTTGTACTAAATGTGGGTTTAATTGGAAAGGGGGTAAACTATAATGAGTATTGATCCACGTCCTGTATTTGAGTATGATCAAGTTCTTACGGTTCATGATTTATTGGCCATTCGTAATGGGTACTGGTACCAATTTGATTCAACTCCACGCTGGAGAGTTTGGAAACGTTTACAATTCTATATCGCCATTGGAGTTTTAAATAGTTTACTAGTCTGGATTAAAAATAGAAAGTTAGTGAGAAAAGGAGAAGATAATGACACCTATAACACGATTTAAAGTATTAATACTAAGTTTTTTTGCTGTTGGCATTTTAGGTGGTTGTGCATCAACCGAGCGTTTTGTAAAAGTTGCTGATAAGTCTGTACAAAAAACTACAATTGTTCAAGTTACAGCAGTTGTTGAAGAACTTCAATTCACAATTACTAAAAAAGGATTTGATATTAAAAAATCCACCGCCACAGTTAGGTATCTTGGTGCTGGAGTATTTATTAGTCCAAATGGTCATATTCTTACTTGTGCTCATCTTTTTAATCATGGAATTGTAAAATCCATTACTGTTAATAGTTATGATGGATATTCTTATGGTGCTGAATTACTTTTTTCAGAAAAAAATAGAGATTTAGCTTTACTTTATATTAATGAAAAGACTCCTGATTATGCTAAACTTGCTGATCCAAGGTATCTTAAAGTTGGGCAGGAAGTTATAGCGGTAGGTAATCCATTGGGATTAGAGTTTTCAGTAACACATGGCATTATTAGTGCATTAAATCGCGATTTTAAAGATGGATATAATGTAACACAAAGTGACGCATTTATTAATCCTGGTAATAGTGGTGGACCGCTTTTTAATCTTAAAGGTGAGCTTGTTGGAATTAACAGCTTTATAATTCCTCCTGTTAATGCACCCATTTTTACAGGTGCGGGATTCAGTGTTCAATCAGGACAAATTATAGAATTTTTAACTAGATACCGCGGATTAAATAAAGCATTTCCTAAATGGAGGTAAGTATGGCAGATAAACTTGATTTTAATGAAGCAGTTTTAATTAATCAAATAAAAACAGCAGAAGACGTTATTAAACAATCACAAGAGCAAGTAGCCAAAGCTCAGTCTCAAATTCAACAACAATTAGGAGTTTTAGCACTTGCCAAACATTTGTTACAAAACTATAAATTTTCTGGGGTTGTAAGTGAATCAAAAGAAAGCTAAACAAATTAGAAGGGTTATGAGAAAAGAAGCAAAAGCAGAACGAACTTATCGTTTTGTAACTCACCCTAAACCCATGAAAAATTTGTTTGGAGAGCCTCTTTTACGCTATACTTTTCAGTATATTTGTGATGAAGGAAAGACACTACTAAAGTTTGCTAAAAAAGTTCATGACCAGACGGGGGTATTACCACAATGATGATAGACGATGATAGTTATGGTATAGGGTATGCTGCTGGATATGATGATGGACGCCATGCAGGATACTCCGATGGATGGGAAGATGCAAGCCGCGATTATGAAGAAAGAATTGGACGATTAATGGCTGAAGTTAGGCTTATGGAAGCAAGAGTAAATGTGCTTTCTAAGAAAATGGACTCATAGTGGTTTGTCCAGTTCACTGGGGTAGGGCACTAATGCAAGTTTTATGGGAGGACTTTAAAAAATGGGTTTATCATTTGATGACGAAGCCACTTTAGAAGGCCAATGGGTTGTAAATTCCGAGACTGGAGAAGAATACATGCTTGATTTGAGAACAGGTAATATTTTAGCTAAAAAGACTCAATTAGGTGAATGGATCAATCCGGAGATTGAAAAATGAATACCGAAAGTATAAAACCAAGTTTACATATTGTTTTTAATTCAAATGGTGGATATCAAATTGTTTTAGAAGGTTCTTTATTCGAATTAGAGAATTGTATCAGAGGTTTAATGATTGACAGTGAAATTGGAAGACTAGTTAAAACTATAGCTCAATGTGCAACTGCTGAGGCCGACATTTATGGCAAGTAAAGAGATAGAAGACACATGCACATATATAAGAGACAAGTGGGAGGAGATAAAACGTGATTTTATTGAGGCGAGTCCTGGAAAGTATCTCGCGCTTACTACCACGCACCGAACGCCCAGAGAACAGTTTGAGCTATATAAGCAAGGCCGAACAATGGGTGTGGATGGAAAATGGTATGTCCAAGATAAAGCGAAAATTGTTACTAATGTTGATGGTACTGATGTGGTCGGGGCTCATAATTACTATCCTAGTCGGGCTATCGATGTAGCCGTCGTAGATAATCAAACCGGAAAATATCTTTGGGATGAAAAATGGTACGCACCGTTAGGAGCTATAGCAAAATATTATAATTTAACATGGGGTGGTGATTGGAAATCAATTAAAGATTTTCCTCACTTAGAAGTTCCAAATTATAGAGAGTATCAAGAGGTATAAAATGGACTATCAAAATGAGGCAGAATTTAAAGTCAACACAATTAATATGTATAGGCACGGAGGTGTTGGAAATGTGCTTGATTGTTTAATTGCCATGTTAGAATCGCAGTTAATTATTACTAGAAAATTAAAAGAACTTATAGAACATACAGGAGATTAAAATTTCTGAGGAGATGAAGATGGGAAGACAAGATCGAACGATAAGTATAGGTGGAATACTTTTAATGTGTTTAGGAATTGGCCTATTTTTAGGTTATGGCCTTAAATGGACTTTAGATACTATTCTTAGACTATCATAGGAGACTAAAATGAATGAAAGAGACGATGAAGGATATTTGATTGGATCTAAAGCGTATGAAATTAAAACGATTAGAACGGCATTAGAACGTATCGCTGACGCACAAGAAAAGCTCCTTTCAATTGCTGAAGCATCTCAGAAAGAACGTAATGAACTTAGCGATAAGATGAAACAAGCATTTAGAGTTCAAGGAATGAGTAATGAGGCTAAATAAAAAACACATTGGACAGCTCTTTGATGTTCGCGGTAGCGATGGTAGTTGGTTTTACCAATTAGTAGATGTTAAAGGTTCTGATCTTTTATTTTATTGTGATGGAAACTACGAAATTGATACCAATAAATATGCAGATTGGCGTCCATTTGGATGTAAAGAACACACTAAAAAAGAAATAGTCTATGGTTGGAAAACTGCTAGAAGGGCTTACTAATGCATTGCTACGGTGATGAAGACTTTTCTGATGAGATGTTTTCACAAGTAGATGCTGCAGCTTGGTATATTGGTGAAAGAATGGCTAATTGGTTTCGTATTCCTGTTAGACAAATGAAAGAGAAATTTGGTACAGTTCGAGTTTACTGTGGTTTTGGATTTAGTTCAGTTTACTCTATTTGGCGTCCTCAACATATGTGGGTACCTAAATGGTGGCCTTGGAGCCTTGATTTAAAAGTGTCTAAATATGTAATGTCTTTAATTAATCGTATGATAGTTCCTATACAAATATCCGGATACCGATATTTCTATAAGAAAGCAATTAAAAAATGGCCTTATCTAAAAGCAGAAATTCTTTGTTGTGCTGATTATCCTGAATACTTAAAGGAGATTTAAATGAAAAAATATTGCGTAGTTTACTCAATTACTATATCAACTGACACTGTTATTGAAGCCACAACTAGAATTGAAGCTGGAAATAAACTTAAAGAAGTTATTCCCGATGCCGCAATTGAAGACATGTGGGAAATTAAAGATAAATGAAGCCTTTTTTAATCATATTTGGTGCAATTATTGGAATGGCTGTTTGGCTAGGAATTTGCTAATTGATAAGCTATTTAGTTGGTTACAAAGGAGATAATATGCTAGGTCTATTTTTAGAAGCTGCAATATTATTAGCAGTTGTATTTGAGGCTTATATAAGCTGGAAAGCCTACCAACTTATGAAATATGAAGCAGATAGACAACGAATCTCTAGAATACTACGAAAAGTACGTCGATGAAAGAAACTAAATGGCTTTCTATTATTTGGAAAGGTAAGATGGCTGAAATAAATTCAAAAGGAAAACTAAGAAGCATGGCGCAGCCAAGAAAAAGCAAGAAAATTCAGTGGTGTTTTCATGATGACCCATCATGGTGTACACCTAAATGCCCTAAAAAAACCCGTACATTTACATCGAATCCAGTTACTTTTACTATCACACGGAGGTACACATCATGGTACGACGTAAGGCATGCAGGAAAGTGGTTTTTGATGACCACATGGCACTTTCTTATGAGGAAGTCCTTGGAGTATTAAAGTATTTTCGACTCCCCAAACAAGATTTCGATAACTGGATGGTAGGTCAGACTTGCCCCTTGACAAATGGAAAAATCGGAGTATACTGGTATGACCTTAATCGGTATGTTCAATGGAAGCTCCAAGGAAAATTGCCGATATTCGATTGATGAGTATCAATGGTTTTCATTTGGCAAAATTGTTTTCTAGGCGGGTAAAAGATGAAATATGAACCAAGGGACGTTAAAGAGTCAAAACCGTGTAAAAACGACCATAAGTACCAATTTGTTGAAGTTGACAAAAAAGGTATTAAATGGCAATATTGTAAAGATTGTGATCGGAGGCTTTTAGTCGGATGAAACTTATTATTTTTAGCTTACTTTTAGTAACTCTTTCAGGCTGTGTAGGTTTCCAAGGTCCAACTCCTGCTGATCGAAACTTCACAAAACAAACCTGGACCTATGATTGTTGTAATCCAGGACTTAGTGAAGGTACTAAAGATATGTGTAAGATGGCCGCAACAGCTCGTAACCATGTTTTAATTGATAACTATGGCAATCGGTATAAGTTTATTTGGAGTGATTGTAAAATAGGAGATGAACCGTGGCAGAAATGGGAAAAGTAAGCTTAATTTTAATGTCTAGTTTATTGGGTTGGGTCTTATTTCAGGTAGCGACTTACATTTATGATCTTTTTGAGGCTAATTTAATTGATTGGGAGAATGAGGATGAATAAAGAAATTGTGATTAAAGAGGTAGAGAATGGGTACCAAGTAATGGTTCATGATACTACAAGAAATGGTATTTATGTGTTTAAATCGGGTGAGATCTTTTTGATGCTTGAAACGGTGGGAAAGTGGATAAATGGGAAACCAGTTAAGGTTAAGGAAAATTAACTAGTTCGTCTCTTTTCGCAACTATCACAACCACATCTTTTACGTTCTTCGTCTTTATCTAAGGTTGCTTTAGGTTCCACTTTCCAAGGGAACCAAATGAATGTAGCCCTACACTCATAACAATGGGCTTTGTATACTACTGCCAAATCACGCCTACCAAACGCAGTTTTACAAACAGGACAATGCGCCTGTTCTATATTGTTTAAATCTTTGTCCTCATTGGAGTACCACACGGATTCATATCCTAATGTCTAAAATACGCTACTGCTACGCCTGTAATAGAAACGAGTAACGTAATTCCTCCCCATATCATAGATCTAATCGTAATTGCTGCATTAGCTTCATCTTTTGTTGTTTGGTTTAAAGTTGCCACTTGAACTAATAAAGCTGGAATCTTATCTGAAGTCAACAGATCCACCTTTCTTTCGAGTTGTAAAATCTTCTCTAAAATTAATCCTTCCACTGTTTGTCTAGCCACAGTACGTCTCCTATTTTATCAACTTATGAATCCCACCAAGACCAGCACCAATTGTGCCATATCTCAATGCAGTTCCAATCAGGTTTCTAACTTTACCAACCGTACTACCCTTAGCCTCAGTTTTTAATCTCTGAATCAGACTCATTAGGACTTCTTTCTTAGCTTTTGTTTCTTCCGGTAAAGATTTGAGGGCATCTTGAATTTCATTAAATTTTTCAAGTTCTTCACCAATTGGCACACGTTTTGGTGTTGATTTTAGCTTATTAATTAAACTGATAAGTCTTTCTTTCTCAGCTTTAGCTTCTTTTGGAAGTGCTGTTTTTACATCTTGAATTTCTCTGAATTTACTTAATTCTTCTGCTACTTTTGGGTGTGCTCTAGTTATTGCCTCATCAATTTTAGCAACACCTTTATTAATAAAAGCCTCTTCTTCTGGAAGTAAATTTCCACGCTTTGTGACTTGAGCAATTTTTTTGAGGTTTTGAAGTCCACTGGTCTCCATTGAAGCTAAGAGTTCATCTGGTGATTTTTCAGAAATAGCCTTCATTGTGTTAGCAAAATCAGTAGTATCTTTAGCAGCCTCAGGAATTTTATTCATTGCTAATCCTGCTTCAGATTCGGCTTTTCCTATTTCAGGTCTAATTGCTTTATCGAGTTCTTCAATAATTGATTGTTTTTGCTTATACTTTAAAGGCAAGTCTTTAATTTTTTGTTGGGCCGCCGCAATTTCTGGCTCAAATGTTTCAAATCCTTTTTTGGCGACAGTATTTAATTCTTCTAAACTACTTCTTATTTGACGTTCTTTAATAGGTAAATTTTTAATGGTTTGTTGGGCTGCTTCAATTTCTTCTGCATTTGGGCCTTTAAGTAAACTTTTCCCTAATTTTTTTACTAAGGAACCACCTTTTTTAACTAAAGATCCTGCTCCTCTAACTCCTGCGGCCATTTCAGGTACAGCTTTTAATCCTGTCGCTGCGCTGATAAATTCTTCAGGCATAGAAACTGGTGTCGCGGCGAGAGCAGTTAAATGAGGATTCTTTTGACCAAATTTAGATTCAGCCATTATATCTGCTTGTTGTTCAAAACCTGCTTTAGTAACAGGAGTTAAACTCACATCCTGTAAGCCAGGTTCATTAACAATACTAGGATCAAGAGGAAACTTAGTTTGTGGACCCGTTGGCTCTTCTGTTTCTATTTCGTAAGTGCCGTTTTCGGTATCAACTTGATATTTAGCCATTTTATTGAATCCTTCTTATACTTTTAACTTTAGACCCTTGAAATACATCGCCGACTTGGGGAAGTCCTGCAGGAGCTTCTGGTTGACCTTCTGGAACTCCTGAGTATCCTTTAGAAAATGCTGCTCGTTTATTAGATTTGATTATATTAAAGACATTCTCAAAATTACCAAGTTTAGCATCAAAATCAACATCTGAAGAATCCTCATTTGGTAACTCAGCTTTTAAACGTTCATATTCATTTTCATTAATCTGTTTACCAGATCGAAGATAAATAAGAGCATTTCGGATACTATTAAGATTACCTAAGAATAAGGCTCGTTTAGAAGTAGCCCCAACTCCCGTTTTTTGTTTGAGTTTACCAAGTGGCCCTTGAATTGGTCCAGTTGATCCAGGTTCTTTATTAGCTTTTACTAATTCAAGTTGTTTACTAATTGTATCAAAATCACCAAGTTTTTCTGATTCAGCGGCAGGAAGAGTTGGTTTAACAAATGGTTCAGCTTTTCCAGGAACATTAAATGGTTCAATTGTACCACTATATTTGAGCATATAAGGTTGGCCATTAACTTCAAATACACTTTTAACATTATCTGCTCTTCCAGGTTGATCTTTCTTCATAGAAGCACGTTCAGTTTTACCTTCTTCTGACTGAGCCAATAATTTAGACTTAAGTAAGGACTCAGCAGTTTCTTTAGGAAATGCCTTAGCAAGAGTTCCACCTGTAGCAAATTCAGGAGCAAGAGCTTGTGTTTCAGCGGCTCGAACTTCTTGACCACCAGGAGTAGCAACAACTGGACCTTGTAAAGTCTGAGCAAACTGTTGTTCTTTATCCTTTTGAGCTTTTTCTTCTTTAGCTTTAGCGATCTCTGCTTGAATTACTTGCAAAGCCCGTTGTCTAGCAACTTGTTTATCCGCAATAGTTTCTTCAAGTGTTCTTTGGTTGTTATAAGCATTTAAACCAGTGGTTATTGCTCCACCAATATCAGGACCAGTAATAGATTTTTGAATATCTTCTATTGAAAATTGAGGAACTCGTCTAGCCATTTGAGACTCCTTCGTGTCTATGAATATCACTCATTAGGAAACTCCTTTACCAATTAATGAACCACTAAGACCTGCTAAAGCTTGCATAAGTTGATTTTTTCTATCATTTTCCGCCCCAGCATTTGCAAATTGACCTGTTAAAGCTAGTTGCTGTATTCCAAATAAATCATCAGCAAGTTGATCTTCAACTCCAAGTAACTGTGCTGCTTGATTTAGAATATCAGACCGACCTGTTTCAAGAAGAGTATTGGCTGTATCTTTATCAATTCCAACTTTGCTTAATTGAGCACCTGTATTGGTTTGATAAACTCGATCAAGAGCTTGTCCTCGTCTTTCAGCTCCACCAATTGCTAATTCTTTGGTTAGGTCCGAAAGACTTTGGGCTGCTTGTAAAGGAGCTTTTGCCAGTTCTGTGGCTGCATATCCGCGCCCTAAACCACCCGTACCTGCTAAAGACTCTCTAATTGCTTGTTGCACTTGTGGAAGATTTCTAAAGGTTTGTTCTTGAGCTAAATTAAAACGCGCTGTATCCGCAGCTTTTCCTGTATCTTCAACATCTTTAAGATATTGTTGACCTTGGCCTTCGACATTTTTTACGAGTCCCTCACCTAATCCAGTGGTGGACTGTTTAAATTGTTCTGTTAGTGGGTTTAGCTGCGGATTTAACCCTTGAATAATTCCACGTTTTTGAGCAGCGGCACTTTGAGCCATTCTATTCAGACCTAAAACATCAACTTCTGGTTTTTTAGGCTTTTTGCTTCCTAAGAGTCCAGCTGCGCCTCCAAGTGCGCCGCCAATTAAAAGTGGTGCTAGTTGTACTGCCATAGTAATCTCCTCATGTTAGTAAAATACTTTTCCATCCTAAAGATGGAAACTTAATATATAAGTATGCTGCTCCAGCCAACTCAACTGGAATAATATCCCAAACCGCCCCTTCTGAAATTGTTGGTGCAGTAGTACGTCCAGTATGTAAATGTCCTGACTCAAATAACTGCCGTAAATTTTCCTGAATAACTTCTGGTTTATTCGATGTACCAATTGGGTTTTTTTGAGTAATTGGCATATTATCCTGTTATAATTGGCATTTGAGTACGAACTAATGAAGAAACTTTAATGGAATGAACTTCCACGGCATTATCGTCATCTGATGTAATTTTATACATAACCGTTCTTCCTTGTCCTTCATCACTTGCGGCTCTAAAATAAACATAAAAATTAGTATTAGCAATAGAAGAGGTAAAAGTAGTTGCTCCACTATTAAGGTACAAAGGCAAAAATGTTTGACCCTCATCAACTGAATAACTTGCTTCAAAGGCCGCCCCAGTGTTTTTACCTTGAAGTAAAAGATCTATTGGCACCTTAACCATTTCTGAATTATCTTTATATCCTGTACTATAATCAAAAGCTTTAGTTCTAATATCTAATGCAATACTTGTACCATTATCATTGGCCCCTTCTAGAAATCTAAATACACTTCCCTCTAAGGCCGATCCCCAATATGGCAGATTTAAAAAGTAAGAAAAAGTAGCAATATTTAATTCTCTATAAACTCGCCATTTTTCATCTAAATCTAATACAAATATAAGATTATTAGTATCCTCATTAAATTCAGCTGCAGATAAGTAATACCGTCCGTTATAAAATAAAGAAGCAACTCTAATTGAGTTAATTAATTCAATAAACCAACTAACTGTAACATCATCAATTTTAGGGGTATTATCAGCATTTGCTGTAATTATTACTTTCCATTGAACAAATTGAAAAACTGGTACTGAAGTAGGAAAAGTACCAGAAGTAACATTAAAAAATGTGGAGTTTGAGAGTGAATCAACTCCACCAGTTAGTGTTGGTCCTGATACTGGTAAATTAGTTGCATCACTTGTAACTAACGTAATTGAGTTTCCACCTGAACCCGCGACTGCAGCAACAATAGTAATTACATTAGATGGTGGATTAGCTGCATTTACTGAACTTAGTGCATTTATGGCACTCGCTAAGCTATCTGCTGTTACATCATTAGAAACAGCAGCTGTCCAATCAATGCCTTCAGTTAAAGGTATACCATCTACTGTTAAAATAGCTCCTGTTAACATTGTATAATCAAAAACTGTTACTTCACCTGTTGCGGCAATATCCGTTAAACTACTTGATGCTCTCATTTGAAATTGTACAGTTCCACCATTCAAAAAGAAAGTAGCTTGAAATATATCCCAACCTGCAGGCGGAGCAACGCCAGTATCAATTACTGACGAGACTAAATTTGAAGTGAGTTCCCACTCTAAAGTTAAGGATGTTAAGATTGCTGTAACTGCATTATCTATATCTGAAGTTAAAGTTGCTCTAATTTTAATATATTGTCTCGTAACTTCTGTACCAAACGGTACAAATCCATCGGGATAAGTTATATCATCGTTTGAAGTAGCAACTTCTAGTATTAAAGTAGTACCGACTGGAATAGTAGAAATACTATTTAAAGCCGAAAAATCAGTTACATCAGTAGTTGCATCAATAGTTGGACTTATCCATATAGAAGTAGTTTCAAATCTTAAAGTTGGAGTTCCAACAACCGGTGTGCCGCGATCATCATTTGTATTTAGTGTTATTCTAATACGCCAATATCTTTTACCAAAAATAGTATAGTTTGATAATCCATTGATATTAGCAATACTTTCAGTAACAGGAGAAGGATCTTCTAAAATATTAAAAGTTGAACTATCACTACCTTCAAGAGTTGTACTTGCTGAAGTAGTGGTTGATCCACTGCATTTTACAGTATTTGGGTAACTTCCAGTATGTTCTATAGAAAGAGTTGCTGTTATTGAGTCAGAAAAAGTATCGTGGATTGGAGATGTCCATTGTCCTATTGCTGCAACAGGATTTGTGCAAAATGAATAAGAAGGAGCTAGGTTATTCCCTGACGCAACTGGCACTCCACTTGGAAATAGCCAAGAGCCAGAAGCAGCTTTAATTTTAACTCCAGTTACACCACTAAAAAAGGGAAACTCTTCAGTGGCTCTAAAATTAGTACTCCCAGTATGATTTGTAACACTTACTATTTGAACTCCAAACCAATATTGCTGTCCACTAGTAGTATTTGCACTTACTGGAAACTGGAGATCTTGAATAGCCACATTAAATGAATTACTAGACATAGTAACTAAATTAGTAGAAGCAAATAATTCAGTTCCAGGTGATCCTGCTAAGTCATTCCAAACTTTAATCTTATAGGTACAAGTGTTAGTTCCAGAACTAATGAATCCAGCAAAAGACCATGCAACTGATACTCTAGTAATTGTTCCTGATCGAGGCGGTTTAAATGGCCATGCAATAGCGCATCCAACTGCTGAACCACCAACAGATTGGGTTGGATAAAGACGTACTGGATCTAAAATTCCATCCGAATCCCAACCTTCCCCTTTAAACTCTGTAACTAAAGGAAGTTTTAAAGTTGATCCATCAATTAATGTATTATTAAGTGTTCCTGATGCTAATGTTGGAGCAAATTTAGTAGGAACTTTTACTGTATTAGATCCATCAAAAATAGAAGTATTAGTATTAACTCCACTGTCCCAGTCTCCCTCATCATCAAAAGTAGCTCTAGGATTAATAGTAGTGATAGAACCAGGAATAGAAACAAGATCTATACCATCTGAAGCTGTTCCAGCTTGAAAATCAGATTGAGTAGATTGCACATTTTTATTCTTTTTCTGTGTTGATTGCTGAATATTAAATGTTACTTGATCTTCAATTGGATCACTAAGATAATTAATGCTATTTCCATCATAAGCATAAAAACCACGGTCACTTAACCAAACTATAACAGGTACTCCATTAACAACTCTAATTTGAATAGATCGATTATCAACACAACCAACTGAACCTTGAATATCAGCATATCTAAAAGTATCTTTAGTGTTGCCAATTATCTGACCCATACTTTTCTTATTAAAGACAACTAGTCGGTCAAAATAAACAATAGTAGCTTCAATTGGATCTTGTTGGTTACAAATAATAAAATTGGTATCAGGATAGATGTCAGGAAAGCCAGGATCAGAGAAAAAGAGAGTATAAGGATCTCCTGAAACCCTAGAAACCCAAAGACGATCTAACCAAAGAGTAATCATTGAAAAATTAGGTGGAGTAAAATGATCAACAGGAATTGGGAAAGTTCCTGCTGCAGATGTATCTGAAAATATAGTTGCTGTATTATTTAACAGTGATCCGATTCTCACGTAATTACCATCATTATCATCACGATAAATATGACGAGCCGTAACTCCATATCCTCCAGTTGGAATAGAAGTTAAATTCACAGTATTATTTGGATTAGAAACGGTATGAACACCCGATGCAGGTCCACCATTACTTTCTGCGGAATCGTAATAAAGAAATGTTATTTTATATGTATGAGCACCAGCAGGTACAGAACCACCTGCCGTATCTGCTCCAAATGTAGGTGCTGATCCAGGAGGTTGTGCTCCCATTACTTTAGTTTGTGGCGCAGTATAAGTTATACCCCCATAAACTGTAGTACGATCATAAACTTGTGGTGAATCAATTCCATTACCAAAGTAAATTCGGTTTTGGGTTGTTGCAAATTCAAAATTACCAAATGGGGCGTACCCTGCTGTAACAAGAGTAAAAGTATTGTCACCTGTTGAAAAACTAAGACGCCCTCCTTCTACAACTAAAAGATGTCTAGTTCCATCCGTAAAAATAGCTTCATATTGATCTTTAATTGGGGCAGCTAATGGAGTTGGATTATAAAGAACTGATCCTTTTCGCTTTGTAATAACTCCTTTAACATCTGTATCAATATTTTTAGTTCCTGCTGTAAAGTCACCTATTTTAAGCTTTTTAGCATAAGCAGGATATTTAGTAACTAAGTTACCCCAATCTTCAGGAGCTATGGTAATTTTAACTGAATCCATTGTTAGTCAAACCACCTATTTTGATTTGTGTCTCTTTTAATTGTAAGCCAATCAGCTAATCGAATAACATCAGCTAAACCTTTTATAGAAATTCTACCGTGTAAATCATCATTTAAAATGATAGTCTCAGTTAAAACCTTATTAGGAACATTTACTTGATCATCGGTTGAAGAAATAGACTCAAAGAGTAAAATTACAAGTAAATTTCCAATTAGTTCTTCGTCATTAAACAATGACGTATTAAATTGTTGTGTATTAAATTGCATTATCTAAAACTTGCACCTAAAGCAATTGTATTTATTCCATATGTTCCTGTACTCATAGTTAAATCAATACCAGTTCCAATAGAATAAGTTCGAGTTGCTGGACTTCCACTAACTGTATGACTATTTATAACTGCAACAGTTCCACCTATTAAACTCGCAAAAATTAAATCACAAAATGTATTACCACCAGATATACCAGTAACTAAAATAAAACAACACTGACCTCCGGAGTTGAAAATTGTTTTTGCAGATGTTGATACATTATTAGTTGATTGGCTTTGGATAGTTGCAGCAGCTTGTAAGCCTTGATAATATAGAATAGTATTAGTATTATCATCATTACTGGCAACAGTAGAAAAAGTTAATGGCGCACCTAAAAGTCCAATCCTAGTTTCAATAAATTGCTCTATTGCAATAATTTCATCTCTAATATCATTATGAAATTCCGCACCATAAGTAAACTCAACAGGGCGGGATATTAAGTGTGAAACAGCAGAAGTATTACCAAAACCTCTAGTGCAACCAAGGAAATTAGTTCCATCTGTTGAAGTATAACTAATTCGTTCAGTATCAATAGTGATAGCACCAACTACAGGAAAATCAGAAGTATCCGAAACTGGAATAGTAGTTACAATTGCATTAATTGCGGATGTTAATGAGGTCGCTAAATTATTAACCCCAGTGTGTAATTGATCAGTTGTTGAAACTGATGTAGGAAAATTAGCCATATTATACCTCTAGTAATTTATGCGAATGTAATTTGCCAAGTAACTTCAAGAGTATCTAAAGAATTTTTAGGGATTCCTGTAAAAGTTTGTCTTGCAAGCATTGTTCCGAGAGTTGAATCTGAAAAAATTCCTGACTCCGTAATTGTACCAGTATTAATACCAGGTCCGAAACTAACTTGATTTTGCCAAACAGTGCCTATACTTGAAAGTGTACCTTGAAGCCTAGTAGGAAGAGAAGTTTCAAGATCAGTATCTGCTGAAGTGGCGGATGTTGACCCAGTTCCTAAACCAATAAATGACATAAATGGATCGGTTTGGGTTAGTTGTGTCAACCAATCAGCAAGAAATTCTTTACCCACTGTTACAACTACATTTTTAATACTTCTTTCTTCTTTAAGATTTCTAGCCTCATCAAATAGTTTAAAATTGATATGACCAGATAATTTGATTGCATCTTTCATTATTAATCTCCTTATTAACCTGCCAACGGATCGAACATACTTGGTGCTGACTCGATAGCTATCGGCGAATCAATATCAATTCTATTGCGTTGATCACCGCTTTGTTTTTTAACCCATTTACGTCCTTCTGAGACATATTGAGTATAAATTTGTCTTTGCTCTTCAGCCAAATCAGTTTCTTTCTCTTTTTTCCATGCTTTCCAAAGAATATAAGCATTAAGAGCTTCACTAAGTGAATCGTGAATATTAATAGATTGGTTTGTATTTACAATTGGAATTGGTGTTGATTTATAAAAAAGATAAAGAGTAGTTGCATAGGTAGCATCAGGAGCACGATCTAGCCATAATGATTTACCCCAAATCCAATATCTAACTGGTCTACCTTTATTTGGTCCTTCCACGTTTAAGAAGTTAGGTCGTTGCTGAGCCATTTTCTCTAAATTAGATGGATAGATACGTTTCCATGAGAAGGTATTATCTGCATTTAGAATTTTATGAAATACGGCTCTAGCAGATAGCCAGTTTTGAGGAAGTGGATAATCTAAACGACCTTCAACTAATGACAATTGGGCTGTATCTTCTAAAATACGAGTTTTATTAACAAAATCTAATTCACCACGATTTAAATGACGTAAAAGTTCCGCATCAGACCAAAAAATTGGTGAGGTTTCTAAAAGTTCTCTACGAACATCAGTTAAAATTTGACTTGCTTGCATAATTTATCCTATTAAGGTTTAGAAGTTTGTTTCACTATTCCTAATATATTTTCTGTTGCTTTTGGTGGTGAGTTCTTAATTACTCCAACTTCTCCAGTTTTTACTTGAACTAATTCTAAAGCTTGTTCTGCAGAATCCACTTCAACATTAAATATAAATTTTGTAGTTTCAACGATATACAGACCCATAATATTTTTCCTAGGTTATTCTTCTAACCACGTAATTTCTGCTGTTACTGTTAATCCTGCAGGTAATGCAGCACCATTAAAATTTAATGCCATTACTTCGCCTGTTCCTCTAAGTACAATCCCTTGACCAAAAGCAGAATGTGTAAAATCAAATATATAGCTTGTATCTAGTAATCCGGCTGCTGCTGGAGTAGTGATCCGAGCACCTCGTATATTTCCTAACGAATTTCCTAGTGTCGGATTTGCTGAATATTGTCGCATAACTGCAGTTGCTGCTGCATTATTCGAATCATGTGGTACAATAGTTGGAGTAGTAGATGTTCCTGCACTATTGGCTGTAGATCTTTTTACAATATAAAATGTATTAGTACCAGCTGCAGTTTGTGTTGTAAAAAGTGTTAATGCAAGTATTTTAATAGTTTTACTTGCACTTCCAGTTAGTGTTACCATATCAGTTGGTGTCGCAGGAGGCGTAAAATTAGTTGTTACTGCTGAATAAACAGTTTTTGTATTTAACCAATTTTCACTTGCTAAAGCTCCAGCGGTTGACCCTCGAAGTGGAACTGGACCATTATTTATATCTTTTCCATACATCCACAACTGTCGGTCAATTGATTGAGAAGAGCTTAAAAGTGCATTTGCAGATCCACTAGTATAAGCAGAAACTCTTGCCCGAACATGAGTAACACCAGGGAATGTTACAATACGAGTAACTAATACTGAATTGGGATTAGTAAAAATAGCATTATTAAAAGAGTTCCCTGATCCAGCACCTTGTGAAAAAGCAGCTGTCCAATTAACACCACTATCACAACTAAGTTCATAACTAACAGTAGCAGCTAATGTTCCAGCTGAAATAGTTAATGCAACTCCACTTCCGCCTTTTATTTGTAATGTAACAGCGGCATTTAAAGCATTTAAAGAACCTGAAACTGTTTCTAATATTACAGCCTGTGTACTTAGTCCATCAACTATTTGAACTGGGATTACTTGGATTTCTTCTCCATCTGCATAATATTTAAAATTTGGTGCCATTAAATTTCTGCCCAGTGTAAAGTATAAGCCGATATCCGATTATTTGATTGTGGTTCTGCAGAAATTAACAACGAGTTATTTGGATTTACTGCAATTATACCTTTAGTAGTTAATTCTACTTGATTTCCATTCTGACTCATTACTTTTGCTACAATCATAGTTCCAGATGAAGATACAGTAGGTAAAGTATTTATTAATGCAATTGCTGCACTAGCTCCCCCACCAATATTCAAAGAAGCAGGAGTTTGAGCTGTTCCATTTGCTGTTACGGTTGGATTTGCAAAAACTTTATACGTAACAAACACATTGTTTATCTCAACACCTGCTGAAATCATAAAAAAATATAGAATTTTTCCACTTCCATTTGGATTTCTTATTAGTATTTGAGTATTATCTGCACCACCAGTTGCCGCATTTATTTCAAATGCATTAGTGTATGTTTTATTATTTATAGTAAATAATCGTGATACATCTGCAACTGCTAAATTTCCAAGTGGCTCAACTTGAAGCTGATTTCCAGTAGAGTCATTAAATATTGAGACTGGATCAGCACTTTGTGTAAATGTTAAATCTGCCATTATTAGGCATCAACACCTTGGATTGAACTATAAACATCCATGGCTTGATTATCTAAATTTGTACGAATAACTTTAACAGAGTCTGTAGTTGGAACTGCTAATTCATCAGTTAACTGCCATCGTGCTATAAGATTACCTTTACTAGTAAAAAGAACAACTTTTGTTGTTTCTGCTCCAGTAGTTCCTGTTTGTATTTCAATTTTCATTTGACCTGAAGAAGAAGCGTAAACATCATGAAGAATAAAATTAACACCAGGAGTAAAAGTATGGGTATTCGAGGCTCCCGCAGCTAAAGCTGCAGAAGTATTATAACTAATCCTATTGGCTCTAGTAGATGGAGTAAAACTAACTGGAATTGCAGATTGATCTGATGCAATAACAACAGGCACACTATTAGCCATTGTTTTTTGACCAAGTGAATTAAGTTTTCCATTAATAGCACTTAATGTAACTTCAGACGCACGAGTAGATAATGCAACATCAATATCTGTATCAATAGAAGTTAAATGACCATTTGCAGTTACTAGAGTTCCTTCAGTGGCGGGATCAATTGTAGTTCCTGTTGAATTGGCCACTTCTGTTGTAAATTGGGTTGCTATTGCACGAACTGGTAGCTGGGAATCAAAATCTGCCATTTTATTCTCCTATTTCTTTAATTAGTTCTAAAACTGCTTTATTTGTTGCTTCTAAATTCTCATTAATCTTTTTCTTTTCTTCATCTAATTCATCTTTACGAAGATTCATACGCTCAATATTTAATTCTAGTTCAAGTTTTCTAACTTTTATTTGCTTTTTTCGTAACTCTAAATTAGGTTTAATATCCATATTAGACTATTCCAGCAAGTAAATTAGCTTTCATAGTTTTAGCAGATGGATTAAAGTGTTCTGCTACGATAGTAACAGTATCTCCTGCCATTGCTATGATTGGAGCAGAAATATAGTCTCCTGCAAAATTAGGGGTGGCGGCTGTGGTACGACCACCTCCTTTGGTAATTCCATTAACTTTAATAAGAAATTCTCCATTGGTATCACCCCATCCTATTGCTTCAGTTATATAAAGTGTCTGTCCACCCGGAACTAAATATGTCAATATAGTTGTTGGAGTTGCAAAAGCAACTAAGGTCTCTGAATAAGAATTAACTGTACTTGTAAATACAGGTATTCCAGAAGTTCCACCACCAATTCGGACATAGAGATTATTAAGAGAATCTGTTTCTAATCTCTTGGTCCTTTGTGAACCACGTTCAGCAGCTAATAAAGAATTTTGAGACTTATTAGGTGAGTGTGTAGGTTCATCACCATTAACTGTGTCACTTGGATAATTGGGCCATGTATTGGCCATTTAAATAGCTCCTTAATTTGGCTAGTTAGATATTGTCAAGATATAATGCTCTACCCGCTCCACCTGGTCCAGTATTATCAGCACCAACTTTAACACGACGTATAGATGCTGAATCCACATCATACATTAAAAATCGAGTATTTCCAGCTGTATTATCCATATCAAATTTTGCACTATCAAAAAATCCAGGGGCAAAAATAATCTCACTTGCTGTATCATCGATTCGAATTTCTGAGGTTGTGGTATATAGATCTAAAGCAAATGGATCACCACCACCAGTAAGAAATACTCCCATATCATTTGTGGCACCAATAGATAATGATACTTCTACTTCCGATTTAATCTGTATTCGTTTAGTATCATCTAAAGGTTCAATTATAGTATTTCCTCCGGAAAAATCCCTTAGATTAATACCTACATCTTGTGAAGTTTGTAGACTTAATTCAAGACCATTTAAAAACATTCCAGAGGCTGGAGTTGAAGTAAAAGAATATGAAGGTGCCGCATTAGTTCCATCTGGAGCTAATTGAGGAAATGAAGTTCCACCAGAACCATTTGCAGCTGCAGTAATGCGTCCTTTTGAGTCAACTGTGATATCAGCAGTAGTATAACTTCCAGGAGTCACAGCAGTATTGGCTAATGTTGCCGCTTGGGATCCACTTCCAGGTCCAGCAGTTACATCACCAGTTAATTGAGTAATTCCACTTGTTCCAGTAGCATCTGTTTCAACTACCCAACTACTTGCATCCCATGTAAATTCTTTAGCTTCTCCAGGATTTATAGTTACTGTATTTACAACAAGAGTTCCAGAGCTTGATGCAGAATGACAAACAGTTAGTACAATAGATCTATTTGGATTATCTGGTGTTTCAAGTGTATAGTCAATAGTTTCTAATGCAGCTGTAGTAAAAACTTTAATATTAGTTACTCTTACATCCGAATCAGCAACTTCTTTAATTTCAACATCAGTACCTTTAGTATGCGTTGCAGCTGAAGTTCCAGAATAACCGCGCGTGCAGTTTAAAAAAGTATGTAATGTACGATTTGTATACTTAATAACTTCACTATCAATTTGAAGTAATCCAGTTTCTGGAGCTATATCACCTGTAATTATTTCACTAACTTTAATTTCTGTTTCTGAGTCTGTAATTGCTTCTAGTAATTTATACATTTATTTTTCCTCTCTTGGATTTTCATATTCTTCTACAACTCCGATTTTATCTCGAAGTTGGTTTGACGACATTTCTTTAAAATCTTCTGTAGTTCTAGCCTTACCATATTTACGAAGAGTCACAGAATCTTTTCCAATACTAACTACTTCAACTGGAATAGATACTTCTCCACAATCTCCGACATCTAATGAGGCATCTAGTTCATTTTTTGGTAAACTAAATTCAAAAACTGGTTCAGTAGCTTCTTTATTATTAATGTTATCCATATTTGTAGATGGCATTTATTAACTCCCTAAACTTTCAAGCAAATCTATTGCTTTTCTTATTTTCTTAAACTGTTTTAAATCTTTTGGTACAGGAATTGCCTTTAAATGGACTAAAGCTAAACTTAATGAGTCCATCGATCTATCTTTATTTAAAGTTTGTTGAACTTCTACAACATCAGCAACTTCTGAGTGTGATAATACCGGTTTTCCTGGAAGTTCAGGTTTTCCGCCTTTTGGAAGTGTAATACCAGAATTGCTAAGAACTTTTTTTAGTCCTTCCTCACCTGGATCTTCAACCATATTAATTCTTTTAGACTCTTTAGGTTTTGGGGCATCACAACGAAGACACTTAATTTCGTCACCGGCTTGAACTTTCAATTGGTTGCACTTTTGACAAACTCCGATTGTTTGTGGATACACGTTTCCTCCCTAAGTTACCTAAATAACATCCAAATACTTTTTCAGCTTTCCAACGATCAATATAACCTTGTTTTAAAAGAATCTTTAGTGGTCTTAACCATCCACTTCTTTCAATTGAACCGTCTGTTTTCCAAGTTATCTCTTTTCTAAGTTGATTTTTATCAACTCCACAGATTTCATGATACTCACCATTTTTAATGGTAAATATTCCGGCTGGTTTAGAACTATCATTTCCACAGAATATTCGCAATTTGCGATTAGTTATTCGTAACTTCCGTTCAAAATCACCTGAAAGCATATTATCCTTTATATTTTACTATTAAATATAAACTATAGTCTTAGCCCTGCCCCCGTCCGCTATACGCAGCTAGGAGCAGAGTAAAACTATAAGGCTTAGTTATCAGCAGCCGAACCAGTGTAAATTTCGATAGCGCGTTCCGCTTGGAGCGCAACAGCAGCCATCATAAATTTCCAACCGATTGTGCTATACATCACTAATGGATTCTCTGTGTTTCCTTCATTGAATCGGAAAGTTTTAACGCCATTTCCGCTCAATTCAGTCACACCGAAAGCCTGACGACCGAACACGAATGCACGATAAGTCGTATCAGTTGCGCCTGTACCTGTTTGCAGGTTAGGAGAAACTAGGAAACGAACTCCGTACATTTGTCCGATTTCACCTTTCATCAAGGGATCAGGAGTGGTGTACTTCAAGATATCAAGCCAGCTACCAACAGCAGAATCAGACATAAGATCGAACTGTTGAGCAGGATGGATGACAGCTTTATAAAGGTTCCCTTCAAAGCCAGGAACGCTGGCATTTCTAAGTGAGAACACAGCTTTACGGATTTCAGAAGCATTCAAGACAGACGTATCTGCCACTGTGATTTCTGAAGCCGCACCACCAGCGAATTGATCCGTGAAGTTACCATGAATAGCGTTAAAAATAACGGTATCATAGGTAAGAGCAGCTTGATCAGCTTGCTCATCTTGGATTTCTTCGACGATGGGATTAATAGACTTAAGATTAAGTTCCGTAGAAACTTTAACCCAAGATCCATAAGTGAGAGGCTCAACTGAAACTGGTGTGGTACCAACAGTCGTTTCGGAAGGATTCGTATTTTCCGTAAGAGGTGTGGTAGCCGCAACAAGTTTATTCAGCCGATGCCATTTGATTAACGTACCAGAGCGAGTAGGAAGAGGTTTCATATCACCGCACTGTTTAAGATAGAGCTGCGGTGTGAGACGCTCTAAGAATCGCCTGTCATAATAAATACCTGGGTCTGCGTATGTATTCCCAGGTACTGCATTGGTTCCTATTGTATTAGCCATTGTAATTTGTGTCCTTAGTTTGGATTACTGGTCTTAATCAGCTTCTCCCAACTGAGATACATAGTATTCTCGTAACTTCTTGAGATCTTTGATATCAGCAGGATTGCCCATAGATCCAGCTTTCCCACCAGTCGCAACTGCAGTTCCTGCTTCTTTTGCGACTCTTGCCTCAGCATCTTTAATACCTCGGCTATGTGCTTCTTTGACAGATTGCTCTGCGCTGACAGTCTTAGCTAGCTTATACAAGGCATCGTAAATTATACCTATTGGTTGGTTAAAGTCTACGGGGCAATTCTCACTATTCGCAAGCTCATTCATAATTGGTTTTAGTTTAGCAAAGTCTGGATAATTTGTAGCATCCAATTCTCTTCGCATAACTTCAAACTGTGTTTGAATTTGAGTTATTTGCGTATCTCGTTCTTCTAATGCCTTTTCGTATTCACTTTTAACTTCACTGGTCCATTGCTGACGCAACGGATCAAAGGCTTTTACTCCTTGTGACTGTAAAGACTTCATGAAATCTTCGGGGCTAACTTCTTCTTTTGTTGCTTCACTAAGAGCCTTAACCATCTGATCCATTTGTTTCTTTAGATCAGAGTAACCTTGTGTTGACTGCGTGTAGGCACGCCGTATTTCACTATAGCTTTTATTAAGGTTCTCGAATTGCGACTTCAAGCCATCATAGCTTGTCCGAGGATCAAAAGCTGAGTCAGTATTTACACCATTGTCGGTGGGACTTTGAGATGTACTTGCTGAACTAGCTGCACTACTTGTATTTGGGACGGTCTTATCTGCATTATCCGCTATTGCTGCGGGTGCTACTTGATTATCGTCGGCCATTGTTTTACTTCCTATTTGACTTGTCCTGGCTCTGGTCCAGGGGTCTTATTTTAAATTAATGTTATCGAGCATCTTATGAGCCCGATCACCAGAGATAATAAATTTTTTAAGTTCAGTTATGGCTAGTTCAAGTCCTTGAGCTTGTAATCTAGCTTCGCGGGCTTCTTGTTCTGTACCTTGAAGCCATGCTTTTTCTTTCTTTGCTTTAATTTCTTCTAGAGTTTTAAGATAAAGTTTAAAACCAGGATGCTGACAAAGATCACGGACCATTCCACCTTGTGCAGCAGCTCTTTCTAAACTAGCAATTTGTTCATCAGTTAAATCACTCATACTACCTCTTTGGTGTTTTAGGAGCAGACGGTCCATTTTGTGTATTTTGATTGATAATTGCACCTTGTTCAGGATTAATTGGATTATTTGTTAAAGCTCCTAAAGCATTAGGAACTGCGACAATATTAATTTCTTCTGGATTAAACCCTGATAACTTTACAATTTTATCAAGTATACTTTCAATACTTTCTGGTGCAAGATATGGAGCAAATGTTCCAAATATAGTAGTAAGTTGTTGAATTTTTCCTTCAGTTCCTACCATATCACTAATTCCAACCATTTTAAATTTAATATCAGCTCTCAACTCTTCTACTTTAACTACTTTAGGAAAAATAACTCCGTATATTGAATTAAGCATATCATCATCATCAATAAATTGAAGATTTAAAGCATGAACTAATTTAAGAACTCTTTTAATACCAAGTTCTTCAACTAATTTAGTTCCAACAGCAAATTTTTCTAGTGCCTGACCAATAATTAATTGAGCACCTTTAGCTGTTCTTCCTAATTTACCGTTTTCGGGTGAGCCTTGAATAGATCTTGGAGCAGTTGCATTTTCTATATCTGTTTGAACAATAGCAGCTTCTGTATAAGCATTTCCTGTCACATCAGGAGTTATAAGAGCTTCAACTCCATCCATTTGATCTGTAAGGACAATTCCATTAGGAGTTGAGATTAAAGTATCTAAATCTACATCAGCAAGACTATTCACTTTCCACATTCTATTAATTACTAAGTTGATATTATCTAATCTCTGACGCCGAAGAGTCCATAATTCATGCACATTAGAAATAACTGGTTCAACTAATCCAAGTCCGTACCACTCTAATGGGACAGGAAAGAATACGCATCGGATAACAGGGCATTGCTGATGGTGAAAAGGATTTTGACGAGCAACAAACAAGACATTACGATTACCAATAACAATTTGAACTTTCTCTTTAATTCCATCCCCATCCAAGTCATAATAACCCCAATAAGTAATAACTTCTACTATCTCCTTATCCCCAGAAGATATATTTGTTACACCACGTATTGTACTTCTAAGTTGTCGTGAGGCTGCATAGTTATGATCATCTGAAAGAAGTGCTTGTGAGTCAGTATTTGCAAAAATTGGAAATTGACCTTTGCCCATCTCTTTTACATCAGATAAAGGAATCCACGATCTAACAAATAAACCTCGTGCTTCTTTCTCATTCCGTGATTCAGGATCAGGAAAGACATCAAGAATATCTAATACATCAATTTCGGGTCTGCGTTCTACAACTTTGTAGACTCGTTTCTCTTCCCATCTAATCTGTTCTCCTAAACTAAATCCATTAATGGTGGGGTTTTCTCTAATAGGTTCTCTTGTAAAAACCCATTCTCTTTTTGTTTTCCAATAGACATAAAAATAAGAAGTCCCATAAAGTAATAGTTGTTTGCAGAAATCAACAAATTTAATCATGAAATCAGCATTACCTAATTGATAAGTTAATAGCATTTTAATCTGTGCAGCAAACACATCATCATTAGGATCAGTAGCTATAACATCGAAGAACTCTTCACCTGATCCAAAGATTGTATTAACAATTTTAGGGACAGCCGCTTCAATAACCTGAAATACTATAGGAACAGTAATGGTTGAACGAGTTGATGTTTTAAATTTATCTTGACTAGAAAAGTAAAGTCTGTAGATCTCTTCCCAGATTCGCTCATAAGATTGTCTCCAATTCTGCCATTTTTCAAACATTGGCACAATTGTTTCTATAATCTTCTTTTGAGCTTCAAATCCCTCTATACCTTCTGTAGCAATTAATTGAATTGGAGAAAAGTCGGACTGCATCTTTTGATCTTGTGTAGTTCCAACTGATGTTTGTTCATCGGCCATTTTTAATATCCTGTGTGTGAATCTAAAATATAAGCTCGTTTGCTATACTGCTTTCGTTGCTTGCCTCTTGCGGCTCCTACGTGATTTAGATATAGTCCTGAGATTGGACGGCTAAAGGCATATCTAAGTGCATCCATAGCATGATTATTTTTATCCACTGTTTTATCATTATTAAATCCGTCTGAGTCTGGAGCAGCATAATGATATTCCAAGATCTCGTCTACTGTTCTTGGAGTCATGCCTTTAAAAAATTTAATTCTGTTTTCAGCTAATAGAGTCCGTATTCTAGGAATACCAGTATCTTTAGATTTATCAGCTGGCCTAACATTCCTATTACCATAGAATCTATTAAGTTCCATAATAAGTTGAGCTGCCTGTGTATCAGCAAATACATATGCTAAATCTTGGTTATGTAAGAACTGAGAAATTGTTTTAAGAAGAGTTTCACTTTGATAAAACTCTCGATAAACATAAAAAATCTTTGTATCTGGATCTTCTGCAATACAGAGGATCGCATTAGGATTTGATTTACCAAAGTCAAGTCCACCAAATCTAACCCAGTTTGCTGGAATATCAAATGGATCAACTACATGCTCAGTTTCATCAAACTCAGGATATACCAATCCTTCAAGTCTGGTGAATTGGCCAAGATACCGCCTTTCAAATATAGCTTTAGGCAGAGTCCGCTTCGCTCGATCAAATTCTTCTTGAGGAAACGCCGGATTATCTGCCGATGCCCATGTAATAAGTTCATAGTCCTTATCGCCATGGTTAGCTCTAATTACAATATCCTTATAGAACCAGTTAACTGCATATGGTGTAGTTGTAAGGATAGCGCGGCCTTGGGTAACAGATAACCGCCCTTGGACGTTAATCCATCCTTGTTGCTTAATCTTTCCGCACTCATCAACCCAAGCAGCCCGACACTCCATACCTTCAATTGCATCAGGTTCATCTAAAGATCGAACAAAGATTCGACACGGCTCTTGTGAGCCAGGTCGCTTCCATGCTAATTCAAAATAAGACTTTTGCTCTTTCCAAATACCCCAGTCAGTAGGAAAATACTCTTTAAACTTCGGCAATGTTGACTGATCTAAAATTTTGTTTGTGGGGGCGCATATTAAATAGTCGCCGAACCTACTAGTTTGATAATCAGCCTGAATTTGTTGCAGGAGCCAAATAGCTCCTATCGTGGTTTTGCCTCCACGAATACCGGATACAACACCGATAAATCTTGCTTTTGAGTCTAAAACTTTATCTTGGGACTTATGAAGGGTAATTTCCATTTTATTCCTTCGCTCAGAAATTGTGGGGAGTTTTTACTTCCCCATCAAGGGTGAGTTAAGCCCGAACCTCAGACTCATAAAAATAAATTCGTTTCAACAGTCTTTCAGCCAATGAATTTCTATCATTAACAAAAATCCCTGGTTTATTAAATCTTTCGTTTAGGTCCGTGGGTAGGTCGCCATGTTGAGAAATGTATAGCGTTTCTAACCCGTGCCGCTGCTTTGGCTTTTTCCACTGTTTTGGAATGACCAATAACTTTTCCTGTGGCTTTTTCAATGATTTCCTTCCCTCTCGCCGCGACTGGCACAATTAATAACCCATTAGAGACTTGATTACTAATGCCTTTCTCTTTTTCCCTTTCTTACTAGCCACTTACTTATCCTGTTTAAAATAGAATTTTGGATTAACTAAAGGCTGAGACCGCAGCTGAGAACCTTTCTTAGAATCCTCTTCTGTTAGCTGGTCATCTGAAAATAGCTCTCCATTGGCTAGAAGCTTGGAATGACTTCCTAGTTCATTGCCTTCATCTTCTTTGCGTTTTTTTGCCATTTGAGTTACTCCTTAGTGTAGGAGAGTGATAAGGACAACCCTCCTAGGGTTAGTGTGATGGACTTGAGGTTCTTTGTCCATGTTAAATTGATTAATTTTACATCTTTTAGTTTTGGCACTCGTATGCCTCCTGTAAATAAGTTAAATACTCACGTGTTGTTCGTGAATCTATAGGCTCAGTGTAATAGACCATTCCACAATTCCCCATACCCTCTGTTCCTACCCCTGGGGTGTCTATCTTGCAACAGATTAACCTTCTGGTAATATAGTTGCATCAATAATGGTGGGATTAACATCTTTATCGGGTGATTGATAGGTGGGTTTATTATCCAAACCACCATTAGCTTTGTCCACTTCATCCTGTGTAGCGAATCTGTTAACCACCAATACACTTAAAGATTGCTTATTCTCTTGCATCTCTGGAACCAATGAACTAGCAAACTTGCGTAGTCTTAACCACTCACTAACAGTGAGATGCTCTTTATCTACCAAAGGAATAGATAATGCTTTATTTAAATCCTTATTAAACTTTAGCTTGGAAGTTAATTCAGTGTTTACAATTTCTTCTATATAAGGCTTTAAACGACGAAATAATTCATAAGGAGCCGACTTCGTCGTTCCATCATAACCCGCTTTATTATAAGCCAATTGTAAGTCACTAGTTTCTAGGAAATGCTTGATAAATAACCAATTCTTATCAGTTAATTCAGCTAAGGAAGTAGTGTTGCTAGATTGAGGTTTAGTTGGTTCAGGTAAAGAAGAGTTACCAATATTAGGTAAGTTTGTTGCTTCACTCATGATTTAGATATAACCTCAATGTACGATTAATGTTAGTAACGTTTACATTCGCTGAGCGCGTTTCGCTACGCTCGGCGTCAGCTCACGGTTTACTAATAGCGTTCGGCTTAATCCATCGCCTCACTTATATACTATATACCCATGCTTATACTATAACGTAAGACAAGCTATTTTTAACTATTTTGTTAAATATTGTTAATCAATGAGTTTAGAGTGAAAATAATTTATAATTAACCCTTGACAAAGTGCAGTATTACCATTATCCTAAGGTTAGGAAGAAGGTAGTTAAAGGAGGCTCAATTATGAAATTCATACGCGAAATACCAATGGAGAAGATAACTAACGAAGTGATGGCCTTGGAACAGTTCGGTTTCACCTTGGTCTACAAAGAGGACAGCGTGGAAGTGTGGGCTCAGGTAGTGGCATTCTAATGGAAACCGTATTATATAACAATGTGTTTGTTGTTCTTAAAGTAATAGCTAATTTAGCCTTGACAATTGATGTAACACTGATTATACTTATGATTGTAAGAGAAGTTTACAGAGTAGAAATTAATTAAAGGAGATAACACAATGAACCTTAAACCATTAGGAACGAATAAAACGGAATTAGAATTTAATGATGTAAATGGAGTTAGAATAAGAGTATTGTTCAGTTACCAAACACCAGTTGCATATTCAGCACTAAAAGAAGATGGACAACATTACTATCGAACCTCACAGTATTATTCCAGAACAACTAACAAGCATATTAAATCATGGCTGCCTTTTGAAGATGCACTTGAAGTTGAGCAAAGCCAAATTGATGACGTAGTTAATACTGAGGTGAAATAATATGAAAACTAAAGCCAAACTATCAAAAGTTAGTACATGGCTCCCAATATTCTCTGGTTTTTATCAGACTATTTGGGATGATGATAACCTAGAAGAAATGGAGATTGAATATATTAATGAACAAAGAAAGGAAAAAGGATTAGAAGCTATTGGTTATGATGATATTGATTGGAATTATAAGCAATACTCAAAAGACGTTGTTAATGGTGTGACTGAATATGTCGGAGATGAACTTAAAAAGATGGGTTTAATATCAAGTTATAAACTAGAGAAGCTATCAAGTCCTAGAGAATATAACTTTGCTAATGATTCAATTCATGTGCAATTTAGCTTAACTGAAGCTAATAAAGAACAAATTAGTAAATATTTAATCGACAATAAAGAAGCATTTACTAAATATATTGAAGATAAATATACGTCATATGATGGGTTCTACTCATCATATTCTAACAATGTGGAAGTGTGGTTAGTAGATTTAAAATATGTGTTAGAACATACTCATAAACTAGGCTCTGTATTACAGTTTATTCTCGAAAATGAAGGGGAATTAACTGAGCTAGATATCTATGAGGATATGAGATGTAACGGACTTACTATAGAAGCTATATTAAAGGAGGCTAAATAATATGGGAATTATACTAATAGGATTATATGCACTTGGTATTGCAATTGTAGGACTTAAAGTAGATCATCAAGAACGTGCTAAACAAGCCGAGGCAACAAGAGAGAATCTAGAATGTGTTCAAATGGAGGCTGAATATGCAAAAGACAAATAAACCACGACATGGATGGGAGATTGTAAAGTTACCGACAGGTGAATATATTTGGATGATTAGGAGAAAATAATATGAGAATTAGAAATCAAAAAGATGTTATGAATATATTAATAAAATTAACAGATCAAATAGATAAGCATTTTTACTCTTTACCAGAGGATAACGAGAATGATGGCAAATACTGGAAACGGTTATATGACAGGGCATGTGAAGTTATTGAAAATGAACTTAATTTTAATAAAGTAAAATAACTCTTGACAAAAGGAGAAACTTATGATATACTTATTTGGTACGTTATTAACAATGATGTTTATAGTGATTCATGTTGCGTTTTTGGAGGCAATATCATGAAACTGAGTCCACTAACCCCAACACCTTGGATGAGTAAACTAGAGAAATTGGCACATACAGTTAATTCAGAAGCAGAGTTCTTTGAGGCAGTCAACAGATCTTATTGGTGGTACTTGGATGAGCCTCGCATGAAAACATGGTCGCGGTATACATTAAGTAATCTATATAAAAAATGTAGACCTGAGATTGAGGTTGGTAAAATAGAAATATTAAGGGGCTTTTAATATGGAAATATTTAAAAAGATGCTATTTGGCAAAGAAAAGAAAGTAATGTTCAACTTAGATCCAAGAGAAGTTGGAAATATACTTAAAGCGTTACCAGAAATGAAGTATTTTTATTATAATACAGATAGAGAAAAAGTATTTTATAAATCACCTGAGACGGCTTTAGAAGAATGGGTAGATTAATAAAGGAGAAATAAATGAATAAAGTAATATTCACAATTAGTGTATTGGCTAGCTTTATTAGTTTAAGCTATGCTAATAATGTAACAGATGACTTAACACCAGGAGACTCACCAGAAGTTGGATCAATCTTGTATTATGGAACACCAAGTGGAAATAGTCAGGGAACATGGGCTTTGCCTGAGACAATTCCAGGGCTTCAAGGGCCGCAAGGCGAGCAAGGAATCCAAGGAGAACAAGGGATTCAAGGTGAAAAAGGTGATCAAGGAGAGCAAGGTGTAGCAGGGCAAGATGGTATCGATGGTTTAAATGGTATTGATGGAGTTAAAGGAGATCGCGGTGATAACGGAGCAGATGTTGATCCAGCAACCGTCAATAACCTTCAAACTCAGATAACCAATAATACTAATGCAACAGACATCTTAAATCAAAACCTCCAAGCTACTAACAGTCGTGTAGATGGTTTGGAGTCTAGAGTCGGTGATTTAGAGAAAACCAAAGTAATTCTTGATGGATCATTAAGACTTGCGGATAGTAAATACATGACAGTTTATATGTTCAATAGTTATAATTGGTTTAGAAGGCACAATGACAGTTTCGGTGTACGGTTTGTGATTAAATGTGGACAATCGTATGAAGAAACTTTGATTGAAAAACAAAATAAGCAACTAGATCAAATGCGGCAACTACTTAGAGAAGTTTATAGAAAACTATAATTGACTTTAGAGAGTGCATTGAGGGCGGTAATCCACCATGTGGTGGCCGAGCGACCTGGACACTCTCAAACTTTAGGAGAAATCAAATGGCTTGCATGGAACATATATGTCAAACTTGTGGATGGCACGAAATGGATAATTTAAGTTATAAGGTATGTCCTATATGTAAAGGTTCTGATGTTAGTAATTGGTTTGATGAAGAAACACTACCTCAAGAAGATTATGAATACATGGAGGATGAGTAAATGGAATTTACAGATATAACTCTAAGAGAAGCAGATAATGGTTATGCAATTCGAGGATATAATGGTCTTATCAAGTACTTTGATGAAGTACATGAACAACGATTAGAATCCTTAAGAGCTATTGAAAGATGGGTTAAATATGAAATTCTATCGGAATTAGAAAGGCAGAATTATAAAGGAGTCTTTAATGCGACTGCGTTGTAATAAATGTGTAAGTGAAAAAAGAGATGAAGCCGGAAGAAAAACAGACTTGTTATGGTTACTAACTATTAAAGGTAGAGATTATCTTGTTTGTCGTTATCACTTAAAAAAAGAAACGCGGAGAAACTATGCAAAAAGCTAATGATTTATTTACTGAATATCAAAATAGAGCACAAAGAGAAGTTAATAGCTATTGTGTTTTGAGGGATAAACATCCTTATCATGAGTTTAAAGAAATTAGAGATACCGCTCAAAAATACTTGATATTGGCCCATTTATGGAAGTCTATAATTAGAAAGAATAATTATAATCATGAAGCTTGATTCATTATTAAATCAATTAGAGCTATTTAGGATTCGTTGTGAAGAAAACACAAATGATTTTGATAGCACTTTGAAAGTAGAATTAATCAATATGTTAGTAGAATATATAGGGAATGATAAAATTAAAAACAAAATTGAGGAGATTCCATTTTGATGAATCTTAAAGTAAAATTAGTAGCTAAATGTCCTAAGAATAGACGCGGTGAGTTTATAATTAAATCAAAAAATGAATCGGAAATTCGTATATCTAGAAAATTAAATATAAATGTTGCTGAGTTTGCTGAAACTTTATTGCATGAGCTACTACATTTTTGGTGTGCAATATTACAAACACACGGATTAGCCGAACCAAAACGAAAAGAGCATCAGTTTATTTATAGAGCAGTTCAAAAAGTAATAAATATATATAATTTAATTTTTAGGAAATAATATGGTCAATATAACTTTTAATCTAACTTATAAATATCAAACAATAAGTATCGATATAGATGATTTAACTTTGAATAAATTGGAGTTAATATATAAAGCGATAAGAGAACTTCAAAAGGAGGCTGTTAAATATGAATCTAATATTAACCATCGTTCTTATTGGAACAATGAACATCACAGCTTATAGGTCTGTTCCAAATCAAACTGACGATAGTCCTTTTACTACTTCAATTGGTGAAAGAGTACATCCACACGGAATCGCGGTTAGTCGTAACCTTCTTAAAAGATGGGGCGGTCCTTTAAATTATGGAGATTTTGTTTATATTCAAGGAATAGGATTTAAAGTTATCAATGATACAATGCATGAAAGATACCGCGATCATATAGATGTTTGGGTTCGAAATTATGAAGAAGAAAAAGAATTTGATAAACAATTTAGAAATAAGAAAGTTGTAATGTGGCTTTTAATGCCTAAAATAGAGGTAAATTTAAATGGCAAAAGAACGAAAAGATATACATCAAGAGATTAAAGAAAAGTTTGGAAAAAATAAACTTGATGATGAAGTATTTAGTCATCAAAAATATGCTAACTGGGTAGACATAAATGGAAATGCATTTGAGATAGAAAGAGTAGCAGAACAACCAGAAAATATCTATAAAGAAGAAAATAAACATAAAATAGAAGTTATTAAAAATAATTTATATAAACTTTCTAATAAAGAAAGAATTATTTTACAACTAATATATCAAGGATTAAGTTTTATGGCTATCTCTGAAAAACTTGGAATTAAAAAAGGATCTGTGCAGATATACTTACAAAGAATTAAGAAAAAAATGTTAAAAGCATGGAATGAAGAAAATGATAACTAGAGATGAAATATCATATTATTTATATAGAATTATTCCAAACGGAAGAAAAAATCAAATAAAAAATAAGTATCAATTACCTTTTGAACAGTTAATAGATTATGTTTTTAAACAGCAAGGTAAGTGTGCTATATGTGAAGTGCAGCTAAATTTTGAAAGTAGAAAATGGCATGTTGATCATGACCACACAACAGGAAAAGCCAGAGGTGTTTTGTGTCATCATTGTAACACTAATTTAGTGCCTGTTTTTGATACTTATTTTCAGTACGTTCCAAAAATATTAAAGTATCTTGGAAAGTCGTTGTCTTACGATATAGTTAAGAAGAAGGTATAAGTAGGAGGACTTAATTATGATTCCACTAGTCACAACATTATTACCAATACTCGGAAATGTTCTTGATAAAATTATTCCAAATACCGCAGAACGAGAGAGAGCTAAAGCGGAGTTAGCTTTAAAGTTAGCGGAGAATGAAACAGAATTACTTAAACTTTTTACACAGATTGATCAGAGTCAAATTGAAGTAAACAAAGAAGAAGCGAAGTCATCTAGCTTGTTTGTGTCAGGTTGGCGACCTTTTATAGGTTGGACTTGCGGAGCTGGTGTGTCATGGGCTTTTGTTCTTAAGCCAATTGCAGATTGGGGTATCGCGGCGTCAGGTCATGTAGTGACTACCCCTATATTACAGACAGGGGAACTCATGAGCTTACTTTTGGGTTTACTTGGTATGGGTGCGTTAAGATCATTTGAGAAAGTTAAAGGTGTAGCAAATAAATAAAGGAGAATTAATTAATGCCATATATTAAACAAGAAGATAGGCCAGAATTAGATACAGAAATTGATGCTTTAGCAGGTAAAATAACAGCCGTATCCAAGAAGTATGGATATGATGGAGCATTTGCGGGGTTATTAAATTACTCAGTTACTAGATTAGCTCTAAAAATTAATCCAGCACGACGCTACTGGACAATTGCGTTACTTACAGGCGTATTTAAAAATATTGCAGATGAGTTTTATCGTAAGTACGGAGTTCCATACGAAGAAGAACAGATAAAAAATAACGGAGATGTTTACTAAAAAGGAGATATTTAAAATGGCGAAAACAGTTGAATTAGAAAAGGAAACGTTGTCGATTGCACAAGTTGGAGAGTTTGGTATTAGAGTTGGTGATGAATGGTATGGAGTAAATGAACCTCTTGAACCTTCTGATTTTGTTGGTGGTAAAACTTACGATGTGCTTGTTAAACGTGGTAAGCCGAGTGAGAAGTATC
>Ga0134123_10000187_pt1 | contig 42018 bp, 42 predicted proteins | sample KB303_FD_96460 | JGI IMG/M metagenome (GOLD analysis project Ga0134123, IMG submission 96460) | Terrestrial soil microbial communities without Nitrogen fertilizer from Kellogg Biological Station, Michigan, USA - KB3-0-3 | ecosystem: Environmental > Terrestrial > Soil > Unclassified ...
CCGCGCTGCTGACGGCGATCCTGTCGCGAAGCCACGTCCCGATCATCTATTCGATCGGATCGTGGTGCACGCAGCGGCGCCCCTTCCGGGAAGCCACGCACTCACGCTCGCTCGTGTTCTTGCGCGGTGTTTCGACGGCGCCGTCACCGACGAACGGCACGGCTGCGTCGAACCGGCGATCGAACGTACGCACGCGACGGTGCTGGCCGCCGCAATTCCGGAGCTGCGCACGGCGGCATGGACGTCGAACTACGGCGAGCCGCTATTGCGCTACTGCACCGTGCCGGTCCTGTTCGTGCCCGAACTTGATGAAGGAGCTTCGCGATGACTCTCGAACCGATGCTACGCGCCATAGCCGGCACCTTTGTGGTGGCAAGTGTGCTACTGGGGATGTACCTGCATCCGTACTTCCTGTGGTTCACGCTCTTCGTCGGCCTGAACTTGCTGCAGTCAGGGTTAACGAACTGGTGCCCGATGATCTCGTTCCTGCGGAAGTTGGGCGTCAGGGCGACATGAGAGGACGAAGGCCGACGTCGACTGTCACTGCGCCCACATCCGCGCGACGGCTACCGGTTCCAGGGCGTGGGCGAGGCTCGCCTTTCGGTGCAATCCGGTGCAAGGCGCGACGGCATCGTTGGCATCAACGGCAACCCTGGCATTGTGGAATCTGCAACTTGCACAATCTAAAGGAAGCGCCAGAGTTCGAATCCCACTCTCTCCGCCAACGTTGCCATTTATTTTCAGGTATTTACAAGGATGAGTCGCACAGTAGCGTGCAATGATGCCGAAGCTGGATCCTTGTAAGTGCTGCAACACACGACGAATCCTTAGCGGTACATCTCGATTTTCTACCGTGAGTCCAGCACGGCCACTGGTGTGGTAGCTGAAGCGAGCCGGTCGGCGGACAAGTGGAAGCTCGGGCGCGAGACTGTGCGACTGCTCGTGAAGGACGAAGAGGGCGTCATCAAGATTCGGCTCGGTCGCAAGAAAGCCCACAGGATCTATTCGATTCTCGAATCCGTTGCGGTACGAATTCATACGCGCTTGCTGAACAGCCGTTGACGCTCGTCACCTTGATCGCTGGGTAGAGCCGCGTCCAGCTCGCAGCCAGCCGATCGAACAGATTCCTGGTTCGAGTTGCTCCGCGTTTCGATCACTTGTTCATGCAGTTGCCGAACCGGCGCTAGGCTTGAACAGCCTGCCGGTTTCGACGTTGGCGAACTCCCCTTACCAGATTGTGCATGTCGGTCATTGTGGGCCGCCGGAGGCGACGGCGCTGCGGCTCGGGTCAGACGCGCGAGTTCGTCAGGCTGTGCGGACCAGTCGGCCGACCAACTACAAACGCACGTCGGCGTGTCCCGTGGTTCCGTGCTGTTCGTGGCCTTTGCCAGACACGTCGGTAGGATGTGACATCGCGTGGTGGTGATCGCGCGGTTCGGGCGAGCTCGCGTTCATGGGCACCGATGTCATCAAGGAGGTCACGATCCCGAGCGCCGTGTTCGTCCTCCCGATTGAATCGCCCCAGACATCATGTTCTTCCAGGCCAGGCAATCGTCAGGAGGAGGGCACTCTCTTCAAGTGCGTGCACGTCATGAGAGACGCCACGGTCGAGCGCAAGCAATCCGCCTGAGCGAAGGTTGAATGTCCGTCCCGAGGCTCTCAGCTGAACATGGCCTGACAGAACGTGGATCGAGATGCGCCCGTCGGCCTTGTGCTCCTGCATCCGCGCCTGCGCGGCGAGTGCGATCACAACGACACGGAAGTCGTCGTACTTGATGAGCGTTCTCGCGTTCTGACCCGTGCTCCAGGTGGCCTCTTCGCGCAAGCGATGAATTTCAGCCGTCAGGTCGAACTCAATGAACGGACCCGCCATCGGCGGTGTGTGTGGTCGCTGATGGGCTTCGTGTTGGGGAGCATCGGACATAAGAACCTCCTCGCAGCCTACGGTGTATCACCGGCCGACCCGCGACCCGCCCATGTTTACTCTCGTAGACGTCATGCGCAGCCCGGCGCAAGCGACAGCCTGACGGTCATGCAGGTACCGGTGCCCGCCCCTGCGCTGTGCGCTTCAATCGTTCCCCCGTGCAGCTCCACCAGACGCCGAACGATCGCCAGACCAAGGCCGAGGCCTTCGCGCGACGGTGAAGTCGAGGGGGCTGCTTGCCAGAACTTCTCGAAGATCCTTGGAAGCAGGCTCGGATCGATACCAACCCCGGTGTCGGCGATGACAATCTGCGCTTCCTGCCCCAATTGCTCCAACGTGATCATTACGCGTCCGCCGGCGGGTGTGAACTTGATCGCATTTCCGACCAGGTTTCCGAAGATCTGCTGCAGTCGCATGCCGTCGCCGCGGACTGGAATGTTTTCAGGGGTCAGCGCGGCGATAATCTCCACGTGACGATCCGACGCCGCTGGCTTTGCCGCGTCCGCGACATTTCGCAGAATGGCGTTCAGGTTGACGGGCGCAAAACTTACCCCCAACTGCCCCGTCTCGGTACGCGACAGATCCATGAGCTCCTCGATTAGCCGGAGCTGAATGTTCGCGCTCCGCTCGATCACTTCGAGCCCGCGAGCACGGTCGACGGCAGTCTCTTCGCGCAACATCCGCGTCCACCCCAACATCGCGGTCAACGGTCGCCGGAGTTCGTGTGACACGGTGGCGAGGAAGGCGTCCTTCGCGCGGTTGGCCGCCTCCGCCTCGGTGCGAGACACGTGCGCGCGCGTCAGCTCGAGCCGTTCCTCGATTCGATGCGCCCGTTCGAAATAGGCCGCGAGGAGTCCGGCGAGAGAGTCCATCAGCCTTCGTTCTTCCACCAGGAACGGCGCGTCAGTTCCGACCGGAGGCGCTTCCACATACGCGACTTCCAGCAGACCCGGCGGCGCGTCCTGCATCGGGAACTCAGCGCGTTGTAGCCACGGCGTGACGCGGAATCCTTTCGTCGACACGACGAGATTCGCAACGGTGATTCGTGCCTGCAACAAGTCGGGAAACTGCCATGCGGCGGGAAACAGGTCTACAAGTTCACGCAGGAGGCTTTCGCGATCCCTGTCCTCCTGAAGAAGGCTGGTTGCACGGTGCAGAAGAGTCAACTCCTTGACGCGCTCCTGCAGTTCCCATAGCAGGCGGTTGCGTTTGACGGCAGACGCCCGAATGCTCGATCTGCGAATCGACGTGACGACGGCCGCGACGGCAACGAAAATGGCCAGCTGCGCGAGCAGCTCAGGGTAGGTGCCCAGTGCATGAAGGCCGCCCATGACAAGGTACTCGGCCGCGACCGCGCCCGTGCCGGCAGCCACCAAGCCAGGACCGAGTCCGCCTAACCAAGCACTGGTGATCACGGCCGCAACGAGTAGCGGCAGGTACGGAAACCTGTCGAAGGTGCGCTGCAATGGAAGGGTGGCGGTCACGGCGGCCGCAGTCACGATCAGGGCGATCAGGTATCCGCGCGCGCGGCCGACGGCGGGAACATCGGGCGCACGAGAGTCTGCATTCATCCTGCGCTTGGCGTGGGATCCCGCGTCACGGGCGTCCACCTGAATTTCCGTCGCCACGTTGTCCCGCCCCTGCCGAGGGTTCAACATCACATGATCACGAGCATCCGCGCCCCGAAGTAGATATGGTCGTTGTCGAGAATCGCGAGCTCTCTAACGCAAACGTTGCGCCACCAAACAATTCGTTAAGCCCTAATAACGCAGTTGCGAAACGTCCGAACATAGCGGCACATCGTTCAGCCTGAAACTAAGACATTTCATTTTGAATGGTCGGGAACGCGTCCTGGTCATCTCCGCCGGGAACCCTCCGCCGCAGGCTGTCGTGGGATTTGCAGCATGGCCCTGTAAGGGTACAGCGCCGTGGCGCCGCGAACGCCGCGCCGCCAGGACGCGAGGAGATCGCTTCCGCACATGAAACTCTGCGTTCTCGCACTCGACTACGATGGGACCATCGCGCACAACGACCGGCCGGATTCATCCGTGCTTGACGCGATTGGTGATGCCCGCCGCCGCGGCATCAAGGTATTGCTTGTCACCGGCCGGATCCTCGCTGAACTTCGTCGGGTCGCTGGTTCCCTCCGTTTCGTAGATGCTGTTGTTGCTGAGAACGGCGCCGTCGTCCACTTTCCAGACACAGGTCACACGACGACACTGGCTCAGCCCATGCACCCGGCGTTCGCTGCCCGGCTCTCGGAGATCGGCATTTCTTTCCAGGTCGGCGAGTGTCTGATCGATGCGGATGCCAGTTCAGCCCCCCAGATGTTGGACATCATCCACGACCTCCAGCTGCCGATTGTTCTCCTCTTCAACCGCAGCCGGCTGATGGCCCTGCCTCAGGGCGTCAGCAAGGCGACGGGCCTCAATGCCGCGCTGACCATGTTACGGGCATCGCCCCGCAACACTCTCTCCATCGGTGATGCAGAGAACGATCACGAGCTGCTTCGGTTGGCGGAGATCGGAGCCGCGGTCGAGTGGGGCAGCCCATCGCTGCAGGCGGCCGCGGACGTGGTCATCACAGGCAGCGGCCCCTCGGCTGTTGGTGAGTTCATCACACGTACCGCCGCTGGCGGCCGGCTGCCTGCGCCAATCAGAGCGAGACGCCGACTACTGCTCGGACGCACTGAGGATGGTCGCGAGTTCTCCCTGGCGGTTCGCGGGCGGAACATGCTGATTACAGGCGAAACAAACTCCGGAAAATCATGGCTGGCTGGTCTGCTCTGCGAACAGCTGATTCTTCAGGGCTACAGCTTGTGCGTGATCGATCCCGAAGGCGATTATCGGACCCTCGAAACATTGCCAGGCGTCGCAGTGCTCGGAGGCGAGGATTTACCGCCGACCCCGCGCGAGCTTCTGCACGCCCTGCGATACCCGGACCGTAGCGTGGTCATCGATCTATCGTCTATGGAACACGGCAGGAAGTTCGAGTACATCCGATCAGTTCTGCCCGCATTGAACGTCATGCGGCGACGCACGGGGGTCCCGCACCGGCTCGTGGTCGATGAAGCGCACTACTTCCTGCACGATGCCTTCGCGCGCGAGCTGTTGGACCTCGAGTTGAATGGCTACACCGTGGTGACGTACTGGCCGTCGAAGCTGCCTGCCGATCTCGTTGCCGCCACGGAAGTCATTCTTGTCACGAGAGAGTCGAACGCTCAGGAAATCGAGGCGCTCCGCGAGCGGTGTGCGACCTGCCAACACCTGGACACCTCCGGCTGGGAGGTGCTCCCTGCCCTTCGGCTGGACCAGGCCGCCGCGCTGCCGGGCGCGCGGGAGGCGAACGGCCACTTGCAGATCTTCACGATCGGAGAACGCCTGACACCACATGTCCGGCACCGGCAGAAGTACGTGGACGTGCCGGTCACCGATAGTCGTGCGTTCGTTTTTGCTACCCGCCGCGGCGCAAGCGTTCGTGCGCATACGCTGCGCGAGTTCGTCGCGGCGCTCGAATCCCTCGACGTATCCCATGCGGATGCATACCTACGCCGGGGGGACTTCGCCAGATGGATCGGCGATGTATTCGGGGATCATGCGCTGGCGAAGGAACTGGAGGGGCACGAGCGGCGGTACCTGCTGGCGAACCACGATGATGTACTGGATCAGATCGTCGCAGCCATCAGCTCCCGGTACGATCTGGCCGATGACGAACAGGATGACGATCGTTCAATCGATCACCTCACCCGCCTGTGACAACCCGTCGAGCAGGAGGTGGAAGTACACCATGCCCGCATACGGGCGCCACCTCTTGACGGCCCGGGTCACACCAGCGTAGTCCAATCCACCAGGGCGCCGGAGCCATCGGGCAAGACTCTTCTGAGCGCCGACGTCGTCACCTGGAAACACGTGCAGCCGGCCGAGGCCGCGTAGAAGCACGTACTCGGCTGTCCAGCGTCCGACTCCGCGGAGTTCGAGCAGTTCCGAGCGCACCGTGTCGTCGGCCTGGTGGGTCAACGCCGCCAAGTCCACGTTGAGTCGATCGATGCCTCGCGCGAGGTCGAGCAGCGCGCGAACCTTTTGCCGGCTGAATCCGATCGCCTGAAGGGCCGAAGGCGGCAGTCGCGCCACGTCGTGCGCCGCAGGAAACGCGTAGGCCATGTGCCCGTCTGTCTCCCGTCCCACGTGACAGAGGGCGGCAAGTCGATTGAGCAGCTCGAGACCGACGATGAGCGACAGCTGCTGGCAGGCGAAGCCATTGACGAGCGCCTCGAACAGCGTTGGAAACCTGGGCGGCTTCACTCCGCGGAAGCGCGCAGCCAGGAGCCGTAGCCGTCGGTCCGCCTCGGCCAGTTGGTACCACTCGCGAAGATCAATGCGTGTCCCCAGCAGGCGATCAATGATGAGGCGAACGCAGCGCCGGTCAGATCTCGTGGGAAGGGACGGACTGGCCGTGACGGTCAGACGCGGCGTTGCGGCCGATCCCGTCTGACGTATCGCGAGCTCGGTCGTTCGTTCTCCCACGACGATAGTCCGCCGATACGTGACGCCGTCCCATCGGTCGATCGCGTTTCGCCTCCGACGGCGCAGTGCCCACACGGTGAGATCCAGGCGAAATGGCGCGACGGGCCTTATGAACAATCGAGTCGATGTGGCGGGCAGCACCGGCCTAGCGAGCCGCGCGCGGCCGATTCGCCTCGACCGCGTCGGGGGACGCGTGCGGCGTTCGCATCTTCGCCCGAACGTAGTCCTTCAGCGCGACGGCATTGTTGTACTGCTCGTCATGGGAGCTGTAGATGAGCGTCACCGTTCCGCGCCTGGCGGCGGAGACAAAATCGCCCGCCACGCCTCTGGTCGTGATTCGAGCTCTCGAAAGTATCGCGTGCGGAACCGCGACCACTTCTCGGGATCGTGACTGAACCACTTACGCAATTCAGTGCCAGGCCCCGCATCCTTGAGTCACGCGCTCACCTGCAGCTTTGCTTTCGAGAGGCCGCGGGGCCACAGGCGCTCGCCGAGGACGCGTGTGCCGTCGGTGTGAGAAACAGGATCGTAAACGCGTTTCAGTTTGAGCATCGTCCACTACGTTTTTCAGCCACGGACGCGTGACGCTGACCGATGGAGCACCTCCGCGTCCGGCGGTCGCGCGCCAAGCTGAAACGTCCCGGGGACGGTCCGAAACGCGATGGCGAAGCGATTCCAGCTGTTGATGGCCACGATGGCGGCGGTCAGATCAACCAGCTCCTGCTCGTTGAAGACTTGCCGCGCGAACTCGTAGACATCGTCCGGGACGTGGTCGACGCTGACGAGCGTGACGGCTTCCGTCCACGCGAGCGCGGCGCGCTCCCGCTCCGAGTAAAACGGCGTTTCGCGCCATAGACTCACCGAGTACAGACGCTGCTCGGTTTCGCCGAGCGAACGGGCCACCTTCGTGTGCATGTCGGCGCAGTATGCGCAGCCGTTGATGAGTGATGCGCGCAGTTTGACGAGCTCGAGGAGGATTGGCTCGAGCCCGCTCTGGTGAACGTAATCTTCGAGTCGCATCATCACGGCCCGGAGACCTGGTGAAGTCCGCGCCGCATCGAGTCTTGGATGCATTACTGTCTCCTCGGGGAAGATCAGTCCGACGCTCGAACGTACGCACCGGCCGCTGTGCGCCTCAGGAACCGCCGTTCCAGGAGCGCGGCGAGAACCCGGCGGCACGTCTTGCCGTCGATTCCCCATAGGCGCCTGGCTTGTTCTTCGGTCAGGATCAGGCCTGGCATCTCGCGGTACTCATTCTGGATTCGCTGAATCAGTGCGTGGGCTGGCGAACTCAACCGCATCTGCAGCGCGGGAGAATGTTCGGGTCTATCAATCGACATGCTACTCACAAAGGCAAACGACGCTCCAGCATGAGGTTTTCAACGACTGCGCACAACTCCCGATTACGCAGCGTCTTACCCGGGACGCTGAACGGTAGCGTCGATCTTCCGGCGACCCATGCATTTCATTGTGAAAGCCGCACCACATTCTGAAATTTGCGCGTCACCCAATGCCTCGCCGCGACGAAGGCGCGGGCAATCCTTGCATGGCTCGATGCGCCTGCGAACCAGCCCCCCCGGTACGCGTCCCGGATGTAAAGGTGCGTATCGGCTTGCAACTTGCTGCTGGTTCAAGAAATCAATCGCAGGAGAGTGTGCAATGACTTACAGCGCTTACGTCAGTCCGTGGATCGCCGGAGTGTTGCTGTCGACCTCCTTCCTGTTTGGACAAGAGACTCCAGTACGAGTCGCGGACCGGCCAGACGACCTGGCCCAAGATGTCGTTTTGCGCCTGGAGCCTCGTGATTCGGACATCAAGAGGGAGTTCCAACGCCGATTGCAGCAGTACGACGAGGTCCGCCGCCGGCTTGACGCGACGCTCCCCATCGCAGCGATGTCAGACAATTCCGACGCCATCCGAGCTGTCGTCAGGGCGCACAACCGAGCTCTTCGATCGACGCGATACCAGGCCAAACAGGGCGATCTGTTCTTCAAGGACGTCGCGGAGATCTTTCGCCGATTAATTCGCGAGTCCCTTCACGCGGTGAGCCCACGAGAGTTTCTCGCGACGATTACGGAGGAGGATGCGTTACCGATGGATCGGCCATGGGTCAACGCTGCATATCCCGATGGCGGTGCCCTGACCCTGATGCCTCCGGATCTGTTGAAGGTGCTTCCCGTGCTGCCAGCGGGGCTCGAGTACAGGTTCATCGACCGAGACTTGATTCTGTGGGATCCGCACGCGAATCTCATCGTCGACTTCATTCCGAATGCGCTCGCTCCATCCGACGAGAGCTGACACGCTGCTCGGCAGCTGCGTGTCAGCCCTGGACCCACTCGCCGCTAGAGTGTCTTGAGGAACTCGACAAGATCGGCCTTTTGCGCCGCTGTGAGATTCAGCCCGAAGTGCTTGTCGTAGTGATTGACCACGGCCAGCAAATCCGCAGCGCTTCCGTCGTGGAAGTACGGCGCGTGCTGCAGGAGTCCTCGCAACGGCGTGGTGCGGTATTTGCCGGTTGCCGTCCGCGCGGCATACGCCGGGTCCATGCCAACCTCGGCGGGATCGTGCAGGAACGGCACGGTCGCATTGGGATTGCTCAGCACGTCCGTGTAGTTCGGCGCTTGATGACAGGTGGCACATCCGGCTTCGTTTCGGAACAGGTGCTTGCCGCGGCTGGCGGCGGCCTGATCGAAGCTGCCTTTCGGCGCTTTCGGCGCGCGCAAGCTGAGTTGATACGCCAGCAGCGCGGGCAGCTTGGGCGTCACGAGGTCCGGCGTCTGCACGATCTTTAGTCCGATGCGGGGATCGCTGAAGTTGCCGTGTCCACCCATCTGACCCACGCCGACATAACTGTTCCAGTACGAAATGGGACCGTCGGCGGTGAACGTTTCAAACCCTACGCCCTGCAATCCGTAGATCGAGGGGATGACAATCGGGAGCGACGGACTGTTCAGCGGAATGAGGTTCGTTCCGTCGAACGCGTGATGCCGCGGGTCATATTTACCAGGGCCCCACGTCCTGAACTCCGCCTTCGTTCCTTCGTCCAGCGCCGGCGAGAGGGCAACGATCGCACCCACGTTCAAGTCGGTATTCGCCCATCCGTCGAGGCGCTTGCCGATTCCGGGCGCGAACGAGTCATCAACCGATGAGTGGCAGAGCGCACAGGTCACCCCCAGCTTCGTGAGCTGACCGGTCTCGCTGACGGTCCCCTTGACGCCGACCACCGCGTTCAGCCGTAACAGTTCGACGGTCACCGCCGGATTCGTGAGATCCACTTGCCCGGCTTGAAGCGCTGCGATGACCGGCGGCGGCAGGGCTTCCACGTCGACTTTCAGGCCCACAGCCAGCGCCGTTGCGGGATCGACCGTGGCCACGGCTTCGTGCATCCGCAGGACACCGGTCCACAACTGCTCGTCGCCGAAGGTATCGAAGCGAAAGATCGCTTGCCCGTCGCGAATTGTGTGGCTGTCTTTCTGCCCCGACTTGCCGCCCTGCTGCTCGGCCTGTGTTGCAGGAGCGAGCCCTGAGGTGGCATATGCCGTTGCGAGGAGGAATACGATCGAGGCTGCACCGATGAGTCTCATGGCCGGTCACTCCTTTTGTCCTCGAACGGGACAACTGCGAGACAACTGCGTTCATACGCGTTCCGTCGCTCACGCCAGGCAACCACCGGGCCAGGCGTCTCGTCCGCCATTCGCGGTGGGATGACCGAACGAGCCAGTCGTCGTGTCCAAGCAACCAAGATCGCATCGACCACGACATTGGTCCTCCAACTGACGTAAGCAGTGAGAGCAAGGTCTGGACCGTCACACTTCTCAATCATCTGAGGGTTGCTTCCGAGGTCCGTGCCGGTGTTCCCCGCCAGCCGTCTTGATCCGCACGCTCGTCGCATCGTCGGACGTTGAAATGTCCTGGGTCCTCACATCTGGTTCCAAACGACGGGAGTCTCTCTCCAGGATGAATGCGATCGGCAACGCGTCGGCGTCGAAGGCATCGCGAAGATCAGGGAAGGACACCATCAGCATGCGAATCTCGTCCAGAAGCTCGCGGAGTCTGGACGCCGCGCGTTGTCGTGTTAGTTCCAAGATGTGCGATGAATGGTTACTCATGAAAGGAAACCTCAGAGCGTCGATCGGCTGACTGCACGTGCCGCATCGAGAGCGGCGAGGAGCGCGTCGAAGGCCACGATGAATGCCCTGACTCCGTCTTCGAGGAGCCGGTCAGTCACGTCGCGGAGCGGAATGCCGATATCCCCGAGCGCTGCGATGGTTTCACGCGCCTCCGCAATCCCTTCCCGGAGGCTCGCCCGGAGATGTCCATGATCGCGAAAGGCTTCCAGCGTCGCCGGCGTGATGGTGTTGATGGTCTCGGGTCCGATCAGCTCCTCGACGTACCGCACGTCGCGGTACCGAGGATTCTTGGTACTGGTGCTCGCCCACAGCAGGCGCTGTGGGTGTGCTCCCCTGGCCGCCAGGCGTTGCCACTTTGGTGTCCCGCACAGTTCCAGGTAGCGTTGGTACGCGAGCTTCGCGTTGGCAATGGCCACCGTTCCGAGAAGGCGTGTCCGTGATGCCCGGGCGTTGGCATCGTTCACCGAGGCGAGTCGCTTCGTGATCAGGTCGTCCACCATGGTGTCGATGCGGCTCACGAAGAAGCTCGCGACGCTGCTCACGCGCCGAGGATCGCCGCCGCTCTGAACAAAGCTGTCGAGGCCGTCCATGTAGGCGTACACCACTTCCTCGTAACGCCCAACGCCAAAGAGCAGCGTGATGTTGACGTTGATACCTTCGCTGGTGAGTTGCCGGACGGCCGGCACGCCTTCCACGGAAGCCGGAACCTTGATCATCACGTTCTCTCGCCCGACAGCCGTCCAGAGGCGGCGCGCTTCGGCGATGGTTGCCTGCGTGTCGTGTGCTACGTACGGGGAGACCTCGAGGCTGACGTAGCCATCACCGCGTCCTGTGTCGTCGTAGATCGGGCGAAGCAGGTCCGCCGCATCGCGGATGTCACGGATCGCGAGCGCCTCGTAGAGCGCCGTCGTCTGGGCATCCCGCTCCGGCTCGATGTCCTTCAGGGCGTCAAGGTAATCGGTGCTGCCGGTAATCGCCCTTTGGAATATCGAGGGATTCGATGTTGCACCGCGGAGCCCGTCTTCAACGATCAGGCGGCGGAACTCGCCGCCGGTGAACAGGCTGCGCCGAAGGTCGTCCAGCCAGACCGACTGTCCGAATCGTTGCAGTGCTCTGATCGAGTTCTCCGCTTGAAGGCGCGTCTCGTTTCGCGGCTGCGTCACGATCGGATCGGTGGGCGAATGGGTCATATGTGATCTCCGTTAATCCGGCGCCAGGCTGCGCAGGTCGATGGCCTCGTCCGCGAGCTGCCGCGGATCCACGATGTCGCGAGATTTGATCAGCGGCATGGCACGGCGAACGTCCTTTGCCCGGTTGATGCCGACGACCGCGTCGATCCGCCCCTGGTTCAGATAGAAGGCCACGAACGTGCGGTCTTCGAGCCGGCCGCGAACGACTATCTGATCCCAGTTGTCATGAAACCCGGCATACTGCAGGTTGACGTCGTACTGATCCGACCAGAACCAATGGATGGCGTCGTACGGCTGTTCCTTTCCGAGCATGCTCCGGGCGGCGGCGGCGCCCTGCTGCATCGCGTTCTGCCAGTGCTCGACGCGCATCTGCTTGTGGAAGACCGGATGGTAGTGATTGGCGACATCGCCCGCCGCGTAGACGTCTTCGAACGTCGTGCGGCAATACTCGTCGACGAGGATGCCGTTCGCGGTGTCGATCCCGCTGCCGGCGAGGAAGTCCAGTACGGGCTCAACCCCAACACCGACCACCGCGAAATCGCAGTCGAGACGCCGGCCGCTCGCCGTGATCACCCGCTCGACTCGTGCGCCTCCCTCGAAGCGCATCACAACGTCCTCGAACAGGGCGTGGACTCCGTGGTCCTGGTGCACTGCGGCCAGGACCCGTCCGACGTCCGCGCCGAGGATTCGAAAGAGGGGTGCAGGTGACGGATCGACGCTCACGACGTCGACGCCTTTCTGGCGGAGCGACGCGGCCACTTCGCACCCGATGAATCCCATGCCGACCACCACTGCCCTACGGCCCGCCGCCATTTCACGCCGCAGCGCATCTGCATCGCTCAGCGTCCGAAGATCGAATACCCCGGGGAGATCCAGGCCGGGAATCGGCGGCCGGCGGTTTCGCACGCCCGTCGCGATCAGCAGTTTGTCGTAGCGGACGTGTGCGCCGGTATCGAGCGTCACGGTCCGCTCGATCGGATCGACACCCGTCGCACGAGTGCTGAAGCGCGTCTCGATCCGGTTGTGCTCGTAAAAGCCGGCAGGTCGGACCAGCGCCTTCTCGAAGGGCGCCTCACCGCGGAGGTACTGTTTCGATAATGGAGGGCGCTCGTATGGGGGCTGCACCTCAGCCCCGATGAGGATGACATCGCCATCAAAGCCCTCCTGCCGCAGCGTGGCTGCCGCCGTGCCGCCAGTCAGACTCGCACCGATGATGACGAACGGGGGCGGCATTCAAATCTCGATCGCGACGGCGCCCTGCTCGATGCGCAGCGGATACGATTTCACCGGCTCGAGGGCTGGCGGCGCCAGCACCCGGCCGGTCGTGACGTCGAATTGGGCGCCGTGGCACCCGCACGTCACGACCGTTCCGTCGAGTGTCCCTTCCTCGGTAAGCGAGCACTGCTCGTGTGTGCACGTATCGTCGATGGCGAAGAAGCGGCCGTTCGCGTTGGCGACGGCGATGCGGACGCCTTCAACGTCGAACGCGGCGAGCTCTCCCGGCTTGATATCAGCCGTCCTGGCGACGGTCACGAATCGTGTGTTCATTGCCGAATGCTCCTCGAGAACGTCACGGGACATCACGTTGGCCAGCGCGGGCGTCGCAGCTGCCGTGCCGTGGCCCACATCCATCAGAGCACCCGCCGCGACGAAAGTGACAGGTTCCAAGTGCCGACGATCAGCAGACGAGGCAAGCCGAGCGCCAACACCTTCGGTGAACGCCACGACGGTAGACGGCCGATTTCCCGGGGTTTTGGCGTGAGTCAGAACGGGGGCGACAACTCCCATCGCGTGCGCGATTCAGAATGAAAGCCTCCGCATTCAAAATGAACGATTCTGAAGTGATGGGCCCTCGCTGCGACACGTCCGTGGCACCTGCCAACAGCCATAAACCATCCCCAGATCGATAGATGCAGCGAATTCCAGCGCGCTGTGAGGATGGCTCACCTGTTGCCTCTTCCCGCCGTGGCGGCCGCGCGGCGAGCGAACGTCACTCTAGATACGGGCGATTCAGCGGAAGGACGCGCATGACCAACGTCGCCATCAACGGACTAGGCCGGATCGGGCGAGCCACTTTGAAGATCCTGATGGACACGCCCGATCTGACCCTGGTCGCTGCGAACGACATCTCGGCGTCCGACAGTGTCGAGTACCTCCTGAAATACGACACGGTCTACGGTCGGTATGAGAAGCCGGTCGAAGCCACAGACGACGGCCATTTGAAGATTGGTGACCACCAGCTGCGGCTGCTGCGTGAGAAGGATCCGGCGCGGCTGCCTTGGAGATCGCTGAACGTAGGCGTCGTGTTCGAGTGTACCGGCGCGTTTACCAGGCGAGAGGACCTCGATGCTCATATCCGTGCCGGCGCCGGGTACGTCATCCTGTCGGCGCCATCGAAAGGCGATGGGGTAGAAACGATCGTCCACGGTGTGAATACACCGCAAGGGAATGCCGCCATCATCTCGTGCGCGAGCTGCACCACGAACTGCATTACGCCCGTGATGGAGATTCTCGGCCGGCGAATTGGCGTGAAGAAGGCGATCATGACCACCGTCCATGCGTACACCGCCAGCCAGACCATCGTGGACGCCGCAAACGGCCGACCCAGAAGAGGTCGAGCGGGTGGCGCGAACCTCGTACCCACATCCACGGGTGCGGCGGCCGCGACCGCGAGAGCGTTGCCTGAGTATCGCGGCAGGTTCGATGGCGTCGCGGTTCGCGCTCCAGTTTCGGTCGGGTCGCTTGCCGATATCGTCTGTCTGACAACCAGACCGACCACAGTTGACGAGGTGAACCGGCTGTTTGTGGAGGAAGCCGAGAGCGAACGGTACCGCGGAATCCTCGGCGTCACCGCGGATCCGGTCGTGTCGTCCGACATCATCCAGGATCCACGCGCCTCCGTAGTGGATCTCGGCATGACGCAGGTCGTCGATGGAGATCTGGTCAAGGTCATGAGCTGGTATGACAACGAATGGGGATATTCGAGTCAGCTGGTCCGTGAGGCTGTGCGAATCGCCCGGACCATGGATGGTCACAGCGCCGCGAGGGAACCGTGATCGACGTGCGCCAGCGTCTGCAGCTGTCTTCCGGCAAGTCCACCGACTATTTATCGCGACGCCCGGCGAGCTCGATGCGAGGCTGCCGATTGCCCGAGCGGCCGGCGCCTACGCCCCTTCGCTTGCAGGTATTCCTTCAGCGCGACAGCATTGTTGTGCTCCTCGTCATGCGAGCTGTATACGAGCGTCACGGCGTGGCCTCTGGCTGCCGAGCGGATCGGCCGCCATGACTCCGGACGCGAGTCGAGCTCTCGAAAGTACCGTGCTCGAAACCGCGACCACTTCTGCGGGTCGTGGGCGAACCACTGTCTGAGCTCAGTGGTTGGTCCAACATCCTTCAGCCATGCCTCGAGGTGCAGCCTTTTCTTCGAAAGGCCGCGAGGCCACAGCCGCTCGACGAGGAAGCGGATGCCGTCGTCCTTCGAGACCGGCTCATAAGCGCGCTTCAGTTTGAGCATCGACTCTCCTTTGTCATTATGAGAAGGGCTCGCGTAAGCGCTAGAACGATGCGCGGACCTCGTGGTACTCGCTCCGAATTCGCACGCACACTGCCGGGTTTCCGCTCAATCCCTTCAGCGCGCTCGTTGGACGCTCGAGAGTTTCGGTCGACATGTCTTTCGTAAACGCAAGGATCAGTCCAGCGACGAAACCGCACGGGATCGCTCAATGAGCGGTCAGCCTGCCGGTTTCAGCAGCCAGGTCAGCACCTCGAGAACGAAGCGCACCGCGAGGGCGAGGGGTACGCCGATGGCCAAGACCACCACAGGCAACAGGAAGGTGAGTGCGGCGGCGCCGGCAAACGATCGCAGGTTGACGAAGAGCGTCCTTTCACCCCGTGCGGGAGTTGTCTCTGCGAGGCGATCGAGCCAGGTTGGATAGGCAAGAGTCGTGGACTGTCGTCGTTTTATCAACATTACGGGCTCCGGTTTCTGGGCCTGGGGCGGTTCGCGGAGGATGGCCGTGCGAGCTGCCGGCCGACCGCTACTTTTGCGTCGGCGGCGGCCCGGCTCACACTGAGGCAAATGTCGCCCGCGGTACCGCAGGCGATCACGGTCCCATGCGACTTCAGCGTGATCGTGAGCCGCGTGGTCGTGTCTTTCGGCGCGTCGCCGAATCGATTCGAGTGCACCGGCGATGTGCTGAGGCCGACAGCCTCGATGTGCTTCGCATAACGGCCGAGGGTGCTCCTTAGTTGACGCCGGATATGGAGGCTGATTGGATCGGACGCCTGAAACGGCGTTGACAGCTGCATCGGAATCACTCGGTGATCTTCACGGCGGCTCCGTCGAACTGCCGATCAGGCTGCCCTGCGAATCGATCTGAGTCTCTGGCGCGCTCTTTCAATTGTCGGATTCGTTTGCTGAGCGCCGCTCTCGCGCGCGTCGCGGCTCGAGTTACGCTCACGTAGATGTCATCCGACCTCGCGGATGCCATCACGCTGCCGCTCGGCCGCAGCCTGATGTCTATACGTGTCAGCTTGTCGTTGGCGCCATGTCGCGGTCCGTTGACGTCGGACAGCCGCAACGCGACGCTCGCAATATGTGCCCCATGCGCGTGAAGGGCGTGATGGATCCGGCGCTCGATGTGTGCCGTCAGGGCAGGAGAGAACTGGAAGCTGCTTTTCACGCCCAGGGAGATAGTCATCGCAGGACCTCCGTCGTCAGTACCAATTGATAGAGCAAGCCTCGATCCAGCCTCAGGAGCGTCAAAGGCCTGCGAAACACCGGATATCAGCGCGAAGTGCCTTTCACTCTGACGTGACCGTTGCACTGTGAAGACCGCCGAGGCTCGACGGGCGCCTGGCATCGCGAGCGTCAGAAACGTGTCGCGACGGTGCGGACGCGACCGGTGCCCTTCTTCCGACGCGGCCATCGGTGTTCAGGTGATGCGCGGGGTGCGAAGCAGGACCGGCACGGGCGATGCCGAGATTCCACGACGGCGGATCACTCGCCGGAAACGAGTCGGCGAGGACCTGATCCATGGCGTATTCCTCCGGGGATCCGGGTGCGTTCCCTGTCTGCCTCACGAAATCTCCTCCTGTGTGTCCTCCGAAGCGTGCATCGTGCCCGCAGCACGTCGCGGAGGTTCTCCACCTGTTCATGGACGCCCCGCACGTGATTGCCAAGCGCACGGCGGCGCGTCACCGGCCACACTCCGCCACCGCGGCCGCTGTCGGCGCGCTGCCGGCGCGGGCGCGCAGAAACGTGAGTTCGCGCGCACGTGCGCCGAATGTCGCCAGCGCTTCGGCCCACAGCGTTCGTGCTTCGCCATGAGGGCATTCGTCGTGACACGCATCCGTCGTGCGCCGGGTCTTCAGGCGGCGTTCGTGTACGACCATCGCGTCGTGCCAGGCGGTCAGGCGGGCGCAGAGCGCCGCCGCCGCGTCCGTCCCGACACCGGATCCGAGGCGCAGATATGGGTTCATGACACCCACCCTCGTTGTCGGCACGCACGGGCGACGCGATCAATCGCGATCACATAGGCCGCATCGCGCAGAGAGACCTGGTCGTGCTCGGCCTTCTCGTGCACCTCGCGGAATGCGGCGGTCATCCACGTATCCAGCTTCTGGAGCACCTCTTGGCGACTCCAGTAATAGTTCGACTGCCCCTGCACCTGTTCGAAATAGCTGCACGTCACACCCCCGGCGTTCGCAAGAATGTCGGGGATCACGAGAACGCCGCGATCCTCGAGCCGCTGACTGGCCTCCGCGGTCATCGGGCCGTTCGCGGCCTCAATGACGATTTGCACGCGGCCATGGATGCGCGACACATTCCGGGAGGTGATCTGGTTCTCGAGCGCCGCCGGAATCAGAATGTCGACGTCCTGATCGATCCATTCGGAGCCCGGCAGGATCTCGTATCCCTCGATCGCGGCGGCCGTCTTGTCAATGGAGCCGAAGCCGTCCGTCAATCGTGCCAGCGCGTCCGGGTCGATGCCGGACCGCTTGCGGAAGGTGTAGGCCTGTCCTTCGCGGGAATCCCACGCTGACACGGCGACCACGCGACCGCCGGCGTCGGCGAATCTGCGCGCCGCGTGCTGCGCGACGTTGCCGAACCCCTGAATGCTGGCTGTGACGCTCGCTTGGTCAATCCCACGCAGCTCGAGGGCTTCGGTCAAAACGGCGACGACGCCGTGGCCTGTGGCTTCGGTGCGGCCGGGCGAGCCGCCCATTCCCACGGGCTTGCCGGTGATGAAGTCGGGAAACTTGCCGCCGTGGATCGTCTCGAACTCGTCGAGCATCCACAACATGTGCCGTCCGGACGTCATCACGTCGGGCGCCGGCACGTCGAGTCCGGGACCGAGGTTGTCGGCCATCAGGCGAATCCATCCGCGGCAGAGCCGTTCCTGTTCGGCGAGGCTCAAGCGACGGGGGTCGCACACGATCGCCCCTTTCGCGCCGCCGAGTGGAAGATTCAGGAGCGCGCATTTCCACGTCATCAACATGGCGAGTGCCCGCGTGTCATCGGCACTTGCCGACGGGTGGAATCGAATCCCTCCCTTGAACGGCCCGCGCGCGTCATTGTGCTGAACGCGCACGCTCTCGAAGATCCGCGTGCTGCCGTCATCCATCCGGACGGGCACGAGCACGTGGAGCTCCCGCTTCGGCGAGCGCAGCAAGGCGATCGTGGCGGCGTCGAGCCCGAGACGGCGCGCAATGCCGTCAAACTGCGCTTGCGCCTGACCGAACGCCGTCAGCTCGGTCGGTTCGGCGTTCTGTCGATTCACGATTCCCAAAGACATGTTCATGACGTTCTATCCTTCACTCAACGCGAATAGGTGTTGACCCGCGTGCAACGAATGCGTTTCAGCGGGCAGGACGGGCGGTGTCGTGTTCGAGGAACTTATGGCGCGAGCCGCATCGACGAGGAGACACGTCTGAGGCAGCGGCTCGGGCCAGCGACACCGCCCTGGGATCGGAGGGCATCAAACGGGGAGGGAAGCGGCAGGCGCATGACTTCCCCTTCTAAGAGCAATCGGCGATCCGACAAAAATGGCGTGAAAACGCGGACTCAGCCCCCGATCGGGCTTTCAAAATGAAATGACGATTTCGTACTGCAACGTCACGGATCCACGCCCCACGGGCATGAGCACCGGCAGGGACCTTGCTCATGTTCATGTGTTTTGACCTTCGAGACGTTTTCAGAGAGGTGATCGTGACTGCTGCCGAAATCTTCGTGGTGATACTGACGTTAACGTTCTTTGGGTCGGCATTCGCGCTGGCGGCTCATTCTCGACGGCAGGCGAGTCGTGCCGAGGTGCCCTCCGCGTCAAAGAGACTTGACCCACCGGCACGCTTGGAGGGGCCATGAAGATACTGCTCGCGATTGATGGATCGCCTCACAGCGTCCTTGCGGTGAAACAGGTCGCCACGCAACCGTGGCCGAGAAACAGTTCGGTCGAAATTCTGACGGTGATTCATCCGACGATTCCAGTATTGACGGAACCGACACTCATGCTGGCGGCGACCTCGGTCCAGCAAGCGCAAGAGTTGCGCGCAGTGGCACCCCGAGTCCTCGACGCAGCTCGCAAGCAGATCGCACGAAGCGCGCCGGGTCTGACGGTAACGACCAAGATCCTCGACGGCGTTCCCGCGCACGTGATTGTCGACGAGGCACGCGAATGGGGCGCGGACTTGATCGTCTTGGGATCGCACGGTTACGGATTCATCACACGCATGATCCTCGGATCGGTCGCTGGCGCGGTCGTCGGCGACGCTCCGTGTTCAGTACAGGTCGTGCGACAGCGCGTACAGGATGACGCCAGTCACCCCGTAGCAAATAGGTAGTCGATTGTCGCAGCGAACCGACACTCCATCAATTCTGGTCGAAACGGTGCGCGCAGCCTGCCTGGATGCCGCGCTCCTCGCGTACGAAGATGCTGGGATCTACGGACTGTGCGCTGAGGGCCGGTGGGAAGCGGCGGTGGCCGCGATACGGCATCTGGATCTGTCCGGCGTGCTCGAACCGTCGCCCGGGTCTGCCCACGCTGCCGAAGGCGCGTAGCCGTTGACCGAATTCCGCCAGGTCATCGACGCGCCAGCGCGATCGGCATTCTGATCACTCGATGCACACCAAAAAATCGATCCCCTCCCATCGCTGCGCTTCCGGCCAGTAGAACGTGAGATGGACGCGGTCGCCACGGCGCAGGTTACTGGTCCCAAGGTCGCAGACGTGCACGCCAAGCGTCGTGTCCCGTGTCGCGGTGTCCTGCACGGCACGCCAACCGTCGACGCTCCAATGGACGACCGCAGGCGCGAGCGTCTCGACGCGGAGTGTCCTGTTCGCCGGCATCGCGCGCACCTTGTTATTAAAGCGCCAGACGATGCGGTTCGACGTCGTCTGCTGGACGAGGTACCGCTCGACCGTCTGCGGCGGCTGATCGAAGATGCGCCCGTCGAACAGTGACCGGCACAACTTGAGGTACTCGGCGTGTGCCCAGACGAGGGGCATGGCCGAACCGGAGGCATGGCCGAGGTAGAGGCCGCGCTCGGGAATATCCGCGCTGTCCCAGACCTGTTCGGGAAGAAGGCCCGCCTCTCCGGCGATGGTTTCCATCGCCTGCGCGAGATGCTCGGCAACGTGCACACGGCCGGCGGCGAGCTCGTAATGCGCGCGCTCGCCTGTCAGGAGCGGCCACCCGCGCCCCACGCCGGTCCCGTCGTACGGGCCTCCGTCGGCGTGTTCACCGTATCCGTCGCCTTGATACCGACGCCAGACGGGGCCACGCGGCGTTTCCACCTTCAGGGCCGCATCAATGACCTTGACCGTGCTCAGGATCCGCGGATCGTCCGCGGCCCGGAGCCCGAAACGGACGAACGCGAGTGCGTCGAGACTGACCATCAGCGCTGCCGGCCCGGTCGCTTCGTCGGGGGGACGATGCTTGATCGGGACAAACCCCTGACACGGCGATGCGGCGTCGCCATGGTCGGGCGGGGCGACTCGCGCGTAATACCCCTCGACGTCGTGCAGCCGGGCGAGCTCGGTGCCCTGCACGTATAACCATCGGTCGATGCTGGCGTTCCAGGCATCGGCGGTCTCCCGCAGATACTGGGCCGCGATCGTGTTCGACGCCACGTCGGCGAGATCCGCGGCGACGAGGAGCGCCGCAATCTCGGTTGCAATGGTGAACGGCGCGTACCCCGGTTGTTCCTCCCATCGATCCTGCGGACTGACAGGGCCGTTGCGTGCGAGAAAGACCGCCGCCCGCCGCACCATCGGCCACAGCGCGTTCCGTCCTGCAGCGTCGATCACGGCTTCGCGCGCCGCCAGATCGACCAGGAGGATGGGCAGCGCTGTTTCGTCCATCTGCACGCCGTGCCAGTAGGACCGGCCATCGAGCCACATGTTCTGCGACCAGTGGCCATCGGGCTCCTGCGTCACCTGCAGGTACCGCAGCACTCGTCTGACGTGCTCACGCGCGCCGATGGCGATGAAGCCACCCGCGATCTCCACGAGGTCCCGAGGCCACACCAGGTGATAGCCGCCGAGGTCGTCGTCCGGCTTCGAGAATCCCCACGGAATCGAGAGGCTGGCGATAATCCCGCCTTCCACGCGCTTCGATTCGTGAGTCCGCAGCACGGCGGCGCTGATCTGATAGAGCGGGGTTCGCTGCTTGGGCGGGACGCCGTCGACAAGCCGCGCGTGCCAGGCTTGCCACGTGCTGATGTACTCGGCATGTGTCTCGTCGAAGTCTTCGAGAAGCGTGATGAGGGCATGCTGACCGGCCTCCATTGCGGTGGGGCCGAATCCGAGCGTCATCACGAATGTCCCGTCGCAGGAGACGAGATCGATTTCGCCCGCGACGGCGACGTTCCCGTTCTCGGCGCGCGCGTAGGTATGGTCCAGCCGTTTGTGGGCGTGCAGTTCCTGCCATGCGTCGGAGACGCCGACGAATCCGACGGACCGGGCGAGCCACGGCGCCGAGGAGGCGAGTGCCAGGGCGTGATGCTCCCGTTCCGCGAACAGCATCGGTGAACCCTTGTAATCACCGACCCATGCGGTGTTCCCGGCACCCGCATTCGCGAGGTGCGGCGCGAGCAACACGTACAGGTGGAAATCCGCCAGCGTCCCCTGAAGCGGCACGAAGCGTACACGCTGCAGCACCACATCGCGCCACGGATCGGTCAGGATCTCCTTCTCAATCCGATAGCGGCCGTCGTCGGATGTGTTGTAAACCCGGTACGCGGGAATGCCTGGCGCCACTTGTGACGTTGCCGAGTGGGCGTGGCGCTTTTCCTCCGAGAAGTACGAGTGTCCGTCGGTGACGATGAATCCGAGATCGCGGGTGCACGCGTGATCGACGCGCGGGTAGTAGATCTCGTTGAGGATCCCGTGGCTCAGCGTAAACCAGACACGGCTATTACGGCTGACGGCCGTGCCGATGCCACTTTTGGCGCTCGACGTCCATCGCGCCGGAACGCCCGGCCAGCCGGGAGCAAACGTTTCCGTCGGTTCTGCTGTAATCGCGACATCGTGGGCCAGCGTCGAGTCTTTGATCACAGCAGCCATCGCTGATGGGAATGCACGCGAAGGACAATGTCACAGGACGGCCCGACGGCCAGATGCGGGTCGCGCTGAGTTACTTGACCTGCAGGATTGCTTTCATCGTCGGATGCAACGTGCATATGTAAGCGAAGTCACCCTTCTTCCTTGCGGTGAATCTCCAGGACTTCTCCGCCTGGATGATTTGTGAGTCAAAGCCTCCGGCTTCCGAAGTGACTGTGTGCGGGACCAAGTCCTTGTTCACCCACACGACGGAGTCGCCTGGTGCGACCGTCAGAGTCTCGGGCTGGAAGCGCATCCCTTCGATCGTGACCGTGTGCGTGTTTGGCCTGACCCGTTCCCCGGCAGCAGGACTGATAAGGCACTGGACCACGCCGACCGCGGCTGCGAACGTCGCAATACGCACGTCAACCTTCGTTCAACGCGGAGGCCTGCAGGCGCTTCGCGTGCTCGAGATGGGCGACGAACGCAGGACGGACCTTCATCAGCAGAGCCTTCAGTTCAGCGTTTGCGGCACTCGGAATCAGTGTCTTGTCGAGCGCATCGATGACCTGCTGGTGGTACGCGACCTCGTGATCGATATACGCCTTGTCAAATGCGGCGCCCTCGAGCGTCTTGAGGTGCGCGAGGTTCTTGTCACCATCTGCCTTCAGGCTCTGACTGGTGGGATTGTCCTGGGGCGTGACCTTGAGCCTGGCTGCGAGATCGGTCGCCGATTTGTTCACACCCGTATGGTCGGTGACCATCAGGCGTGCGAAACCCTTGACGTCGCCGTTCGTCGACCGTGACGCGGCGAGTTTGCCGGCGTCAATATCGACCTGATTGGCCGTGACTACGATTGAGGCGATTTGCGCGTCATTGACCCCCTGCGCCGACGAGCCGGCAACAGGAAGCAACAACATGCCCACGACGGCCACAATGATGGTCGGACTCTGCATTGGCACTCCTCAACGAATCAGCAAGCCGGTGTTGGCGGCTGAAAGTGACAATCTTTACTGAAGGCAAGGAATGCGCCGCTGCGCTGCGACCGATGGATTCTCTCGGAGCTAACGCTATCGAAAGGAGTTCGGTGAGCCAGCCCGCGAGGAAGACGAGACCAAGCCGCGGACCGAGGCTTTCAGGCTGAAAGCCCGTCGCTCATTACGAAATGTGCTCGAAGAGCCAAGAACCCCAATTTCAATCGACAGACCAGCTGTCGTTACCGAACCGAGCTTCCCGATCCACCCACCAGATCACGGTTCCGTTCTCGAGGCGAACACCCGCCGCTGGGTACAGGTTCGAATCTGCGCTCCCTGCGAGAACGTGATCCAGCGCGTCCGCTTTATTCGGGCCTGCGACGAGGAAGTACACAGCGGCGGCTCGATTGAGTGCCGGCAACGTCAGCGTGAGACCCGCGGGCGGGTCCGCTGGCGCCCGGGCAGCGATGACCCAGCGTGTTTTCTCCCTTAACGCCGACGAGCCGGGAAAGAGGGAGGCCGTGTGGCCGTCACCTCCGAGCCCAAGCAGTACCAGATCGAACCGTGGCCAATCGTCCGGAAAATGGTTCCTCAACGTCGCTTCATAATCGCGGGACGCCAAGTCTGCGGTAGCGAAGCCGGTCAGCATCGGGTGGACGTTCGCCGCGGGGCACGCCACGTGGTCCAGTAGCGCTTGCCTTGTCATTCCGTAGTTGCTTTGCGGATCGCCGGCCGGAACGTAGCGCTCGTCTCCCCAGAACAGATGCACGCGATCCCAGGGGATGTGTCTACGGAACTGCGACGCGAGTAGACCGTACAGCCTCCGCGGCGTGCTGCCGCCCGACAACACGAACGAACACTTCCCCGTGGCTCGAACGGCATCATTGATGGTGCGGACGATCGCTTGGGCCGCTCGAAGGCTCATCTCGTTGACGTCTGAGCACACCCTCACATCAGGGGTCATGCAACGCTCCGGGCGCGCAGAACGAACCGCTCCATGGCAACAGCGAAGCCCTCTTCTGTGTTCGAGGATGTCACGAATCTCGCCGCGCGTTGGACTTCTACACTCGCGTTGGCCATGGCGATGCTCACGCCGCTGCACTCGAACATGAGTACGTCGTTCGGCATGTCCCCTATCGTCGCGATCTGTGCCGCCGGTATATCCAGCATCCTGGAAAGGACGCGCACCACCTCGCCCTTGTTGGCGCTGGGGCAGTTGGAGCGAACTTCACGGTCCATTCCTCCCGATCCACGTGCGGGCCCCTCGAGCACCCAGTCTTTTGCCTGAGTGTAATGGCCCGCTCCTTGCCCAGCGACCACGAACACAGAAAGGATGAATAGGAATCCAATGAGGAGAATCGAGCATGAGCCCGCACGGCTTCAACATGACCGTCACCACCAGACCAATGAATGCTCCGCCGTTGTCGCGTAGACAGCCAACGCCAAGACCCGGCGACGTGGTCGCCTCGCGCCGCAGCGCTCGTGCGGACATTCACGCGATCAGTGTTATTCCGGCTGAAGCACACACGATCGTCGCGCGTTATCCCGAGGCCATCGCGCAGGTTCGAGTACTTGCGCGCCGACTCCGTGTAGACGGGTGGTACACCGGCGACCACACCCACTACGCGCGGGTCGCGGCCTGCCGCGCCGAGGGCGACGCCCAGGCAGTTGACTAGTCCGGATTCCGCAATGAATGACGAGGTATCAGGATGAAATCGTCTCGGACGATCGCCGAGCCATCAGATCGCCGATGCGCTCGGCCGCGCGATCGATCGCGCCGAAAGCGTGTGGGCCCTGGGCGCGCGCACGTGCGGATCCCGAAGGTTCCAGCATCAGGTACACTGAGCACGTCGAGCAGCCGGCGCTTCCGTTTCGTTCAGCCTGCGCGAGCTTCACGCAGACGCTACGAATCACGCGCGTGTGTCGCGCCAGCGCCGCGAACACGCGATATTCAGCGTAGGCGCGAGCCTGTGGAGTAGTCGAGTCGTCGGTGGCGATAATGTCAATGCGCATGGCCATTGCCGGTTATGGTCAGGCAAGGCCCGCGCCATACGTCCACGGACGACTCAGACCGACGCGCGAATGATCTCCGGTAAATGCTACGCGACCAGGCCGTACTGCTTCATCTTGCGCCACAGCGTGACCGTGCTGATCTTCAGGGCTTCTGCCGCGTCGCGTCGATTACCCCGAAAGCGCTCGAGCGCACGCTCGATTGCGGCCCGCTCCAGCGCCTGCAGATCGAGGCTGTCGCCCAGAACACGCTGGTGAGACTTCTGTGCGATCTCGGGCGGAAGTTCTCGGAGCCGTATGGTGGGTCCACGGGCGACGATCACCGCACGCTCGACCGCATGCTCGAGCTCGCGAACGTTCCCGGGCCAACCATAATTCATCAGGGCGGTCATCGCGTCCGTCGACACGTTCTCCACGTCCTTTTTGACGCGAACGGCCGCGCGCCGAACGAAGTCGTGGACCAGCGACGGGATGTCCTCGCGGCGATCGCGCAGCGGCGGAACAGTAATGACGAAGGCGCCGAGACGGAAATAGAGGTCTTCGCGGAAGGTGCCAGCGTCGACGGCCGCCCGCAGATCCCGGTTGGTGGCCGCCACGACGCGGGCGTTCACTTTGATGGTGCGCTCCGCCCCCACGCGTCGAATCTCACGTTCCTGGAGCGCCCGTAGGAGCTTTGCCTGGACCGTCGGCGCGACTTCTCCTATCTCGTCGAGGAAGAGGGTGCCGCTCCCCGCCACTTCGAAGAGGCCAGCCTTGTCCCGTACCGCGCCGGTAAAGGCGCCGCGCACGTGCCCGAAGAGCTCGGACTCGAGCAGTGTCTCGGTCAGCGCCGCGCAGTTGATCGACACGAACGGACCGCCGGCCCGTGGACTCTGGTCGTGAATCATCCGGACGATGAATTCCTTGCCGGTTCCGCTCTCACCGTAGACGAGGACCGTCGTATCAAGAGGTGCGACGCGTGCCGCGAGCTCGAGCACCTCCTGCATGGCCGCGCTGCCGGCGACGAACTGCTTGGACGCCGCATGACGGGCCACACGCTCGCGCAACAGATTCAGTTCCCGCTCGCGTTTGGCGACCAGTCGCTCCCGGCGACCGAGTTCCTGAAGACGCCGGTGCACGGCCTCGCGAAGACGCTCGACCTCACGGCCGAGGCTCACGCTCTGGAAGTCGGCGCGCAGCGTCTCGAGTTCCTCACCCCAGCTCTCGGCGTCCTTGCCGACCACCGTGCACATCGCCCCACCTTGCGCCCGGCACTCGCGTTCGCGGAAATAGATCTCGTGTCCGAAACAAGCGCTCGCATAGCCGCTGGCGTATCCGACCAGAGACCAGCAGACCGGCACGTTCGTCTTGCCGTAATGGTGCAGGTGCTGTTCGGCGACATAGGAGTCGTGCCACAGAGCTTTCTCGTAAAAGCGGCCGGTCTTCGCGTCATGCTCCACTTCGACGATCTCGGCGCGGACGATCCCCTCGAGGCGGTGCAAGACGACGCCCGCCCGCAATCCGTCGAGGGGAGTGGACCATTTCGATCGGTCGCGCAGGCTCACGGCATCGTGGTACCCGTCCGCGTACCCGAAGCGCAGGAACAATCGCCTGGCCGTATCGATGCCCAAGGTGTCGATGAGTTCCTTCCGGAGGAGTCCCATCGCCGCGGCGCTGAGCAGCACGACGCGCTGCTCGTGCAGCCGCATGATGCCCTGATCCGATCGGAACTCAATGAACTCCGCGAGATGGTGCGGCTCTGCTTCGGAAGGGTCGGGACGCGGAGGAGGGCGTTGCTTCACTGAGGCCTTCGAACCCATTCTAGTGACGCTGGCGTCGACGATCCAGCACGGTATCTCATCTTGCAGTGGGTCGCTGCCGGATCAGATGTCACCGATCTCTACCGCAGCCCTCTGAACTTCTTGAGTGGGCCACGTACTTGCAGAGGCAGTAGCAGAATCGTCCACGTCAGAGGCCTCTGTAGACGCGCTCGTTGTAGCGGCGCATCAGGAGTTCGAACATGGCGGTATTTCCCTGCAGCACCTGCTGAATCACGTCTTCGTCAGTCTGCTCGGCGCCCGCCTCCAATAGGCAGGAGGCAATTTCAATGGACAATCGACTGAACATCCCATGGCTCGCACTGCGGTATGGCATCGGCGTGACCGCCACTCTGGCGGGCATCGACAAATTCTTCAATCCGCTCACCGACTGGAGCGCGTACGTGAGCCCCATCGCCGCTGAGTTCCTGCCGATATCCACCGGCTGTCATGAACCTGGATGTCGTCTCAGGCCGTCACGTGGTGCTGCGGGCGCTCGATGATGCTGTTGGTTGCGTGGACCGGGGCTTCCTCACGCACCTCGGCAAGACGTGCGAGGGTGAACGCCGCCAGCGACATCACGACGTCTCGAACGGCCACGTTCATGGGGTTCGTCGGCGTGATCGAGTTCGCGGTGGGCATGGTCATTCTGACTCACCCCACGAGCAGGATGGCGAATGGCACGAGCAGAACGATGCCACACGCTGCCGCGCGCGCGAGATCAGCATCGATGAACGTCCGTTCGCCCCTGAGCGGTCGGGAGACGTCAATAACACCCACTGCCGCCGACGCTGACTGCGGCCCTCACGTCACGGTCTTCTCGCGCACGGCGTTCTGCGGTACGCGTCCGACTGGATTCGGACGATTGTCACGTCGATGATGCTGTTGTTCAGCCAGCGCCTTGCGCAGCAGGTTCGCTCGCCATTCGAAGTAGCCGACCAGGCCTGCGGCGATCGGCGTGATCCCCACGATCACCAGGCCCACCACTCGGAGATCGTTGGTCAGCCACACGCCGGCAACGCTCGCGAGAATAAGCGCCACGACCGTGCTCAGTCCCACCATCCATGCCAGTCCCTTGGTCATATCGTTTTTTCTCCTTTCTCGATGGCTGTGTACGGGTGACGGTTCGTACGAGACGTTCGATGTCAGTTGCCAGCAGCTCCAACTGGCATGCCGACAGTCCGAACCCGCGCACGTAGTTGATAGCTCGCCGAGCGTCCATGAGGATGATGATGCTGTCTTCGCTGTCCAGCATTGCATCGACCTGCTCGTGAACACCGGAGGCCTCGTCTTCGAGTCGTTGGCGCGATGTCATCATCAGATCTCCGCGGTGATGCTCTGCGACACCTCCGCGTGGGGCGTCGATGACCGACCTGCTTTTGGGATTAAACCGCGGTGACTGAGGCTCGATCGACGCTCAGCATCCGCGCCGTCCGGGCGAGCAGCGACGGACGCCGCATTCGCCTTGCAAGCCGCCGGCGTCATGGCGCGGGACCGCAGGAATCGCAGCTCCGTCGCGCGATCGGCGAGCGTCGCCACGGCCTCCGTCCACAGGGTTCGAGCCTCGACGCGAGGGCACTCCTCGTCACAGACGTCGTCTGTTCGTGCGAGGCGAAGTAGCCGCTCGTGCGCCACCATCGAGTCGTGCCACGCCGCCAGGCGCTCGACCAACGATGCCGCTCCGGGTGTGCGGACGCGCGATCCAAGCAGTACGTACGGATTCATGTCAGACCCATCTCCCAAGTGACGAAACGCGCGGTTCACCGGTGCGAATCGGGTTCCGAGTTCAATTTCCAGTTGAACTAGCTCCGCGACAGGGCCGCTTGCGCAGCCCTCGCCGCGGACGAATTGCGACAATCAGATCAGCGTGTGGGAGCCGACGATCAGCGTCGATCGGCGGGAGCGACGGTGCCGGTGCCTGGAGGCATCGGCAGGAACCGACGGAGACGCCAGAGACGTCGTCCTCGCCTGTTCCCGCCGACGGCACCGCCGTGAAGAGGGAGGGCGCCAAACGAGAGAATGGATGCGGCAAACATGCTATGGGTCCGTACGTCGCGTCGCTAGCCTGGATAATAAGTTGGCCGGTACGTCGCAGCGTGACGTCGTTTCTCAGAGCAACATTCGATCCGCCGCGTTCTCGGGCAATTGCAACAAACCAGCGTCGACCGCTGTTTCAATTTGAGGTGAGTGGTTTCATTGTGAAAGATCGCAGCAGCAGAACTCGTTGGATACGGCCGCGGCTTTGGCTGGCCGTCTCCACGGACCGTCAAATGTGCCGTTTGTGGTCTTCTAGCGAATTGGACCTTGCTGATGACCTCGCGTCGGAACTTTGAGTGTCAGTCTGGTCCAAGTGATCAGCAGGTGTCGTACCTGCCAGCATCTCTATGAGACATCGTCATCACCGCTATAGCACTCAGCGACGAACTCAAGGACTACTTCGTAAGCCATCTCACATGCTTCGATCTCGCCCTCTGCGCAAAGCACGAAAAGGATGAAAAGAACGACCGCTTGTAGCCAACAATTAAGCTCTCTATCCGGATCCTTCGGTAATTGCATTCCTGAAAATGGGGCGACAATCTCCAGGAAACCCGCACTGAAGCCGCCCTGAGCCTGTGCACGACGCTTGGCTGCTTCTCTGACTGGGGCGGGGGCCGTTGACTGCAGCAGCCCTGTCTCAAACGCCACATCCAGTTCACGTGCGTTTGCCCTCACGAGACGAATGATCCACGTGCTGTCAGCGGCGACGAGCGAACGGGTCTGCTCTATTTCTGCGTTTACAAGCCCGACGGCCGCGGGCTCCCCTGTGGTCTTGCGGAGCTGCAACAGACGCCGTAACAGCGCACCGTGGCTTTCGGCTTTTGCCAGTCGAATTCTGGCACCTACTGCGACATTCATAACGGCTCTCCCTTCTGATCTCAACTACGGGATAACAGGGACTGGAACGTGTACGAAGGGTGTCGGCGCAGCAGTGCGCAATCCTTGTGCCTGCACGGATTCTCTAGGGACATTTCGGCGGTAAAGCAGCGAGCGGCTAGCCGGATGTTTGAAATAGGAGCGAATCTATCGACTTGCGTCGTTCAGACGAATCGCGACCTCAAAGGCAGCGGGGCAATCAGATCCGATTGTGCTTTCAATCAGGAATGATTTGCGGGGCACGGATCTCAAAAGGCGGTGTTCACGAACGTCCGCGCCGATTTTGGGCGGTGACTCAGGCGCGGGCGCTGGGCAGGGCAGCGTCGCAGTGATCTAGCGGGCCACCGGCATCCCGCGGTCGACGATTGAGCGCCGCCTTCGGAAACTCGAGGCGAAGACGGCGCTCCCCTCAGAACGGACTCGGAAATCCGGAGGGAGGTCGGAAACCCATTACGGCGGTCGATCCGACCCCGTTGCGCGACTTAGACGCGCTGGTCGAGCCGAGCGCACCGGGGGGCTCCCCTAACAGGGCCGCGAGCGTAAAATAATCCGCACCGGACGTCCTGTGCGGAAGATCCCGAGGCTTTCGTCGTGACGCAGCTGGAGGGCGAGACTCTCGACGTTCGCCTGGCCGCCGGTGCACTGCCAGTCGACGCGGCCATCGCCTGTGCCGTCCAGATCGCGGACGCGCTCGATGACTCTCACCGCCACGGGATCATTCGCCGGAACCTGACGCCGCGGAGCATTATCCTGTCATCGATCGGCGCACGGTTGCTCGATGCCGGGCGAACGAGCCAGGACGCACGCTCGAAAACGGCGCTTGATGACGCTGTGCCCATGGAGCGGACCCAGGCACAGTATCTGAAGCGAGACGGCTCGTCGAATGGCCCCTTCCGCTACATGGCTCCGGAGCAACTCGAAGGCAAGGAGCCGGACGTTCCCAGCGACATATTCGCCCTGGGAGCGGTGCTTTACGAGATGACAGCCGGGCGACCGGCGTTCGACGGTCCGAATCAAGCCGCCGTGATTGCGGCTGTCCTCGACACCGATCCACCGTCGCTCTCCCGAATCCGGCCCGGCGTCCCGCGCGAGCTCGATCACATCGTGCAGCGCTGTCTCGCCAAAGACCCCGCCGACCGATGGCAGACGGCGCGGGACCTGGCGGCAGAATTGAGGTGGGTTGCCGAGACTTGCGCATCGGCGGTGGCAGGACCAGCTCACGAGGTCGGCGCTGGGTGGAAAGGAAACCGTCTTTGGCCCAGGACAGGACTCGCGGCGGCGATCCTCGCCGTCGCGGCGATCACGATCGTGCTCGTCGAAGGCGGAGTAGACTGGGAACGACTAAGAGGTTGGCGTGAGAGCGCGCACGGCACCTCGATTCATTCCCTCGCGGTCCTGCCGCTTCGCAACCTCTCCCGCGACCCCGACCAGGACTACTTCGCCGACGGCATGACCGAAGAGTTGATCACTGACCTGTCCAAACTGGGGACGACTGGAGTGATCGCGCGCGGCTCGATCATGCAATACAAAGAGACGCGGCAGCCGCTGCCGGCGGTCGGGCGCGCGCTCAAGGTCGACGCCCTCGTCGATGGCACGGTCCTCCGCGCCGGCAATCGCGTCCGACTGACCGTCGCACTGGTCGATGCCCGGACCGACCGGCAGATGTGGGCCGATGCCTTCGAACGTGACACGCGCGACCTACGTGCCCTGCAGACCGACGTCGCCCGATCGATTGCTACGGTCGTGCATGGCGCGTCTGGCGCCGAAGCGCTTCGCTCGACGACGACGACCCGCGCTGCCAAACCTGAGGCACATGAACTGTATCTGAAGGGGCGGTACTTCCTGAACAAGATGACCGAGGACAATGTGAAGCGAGCGACAGAGTTCTTTCAGCGCGCCGTCGATCTGGATGCCGATTACGCATTGCCGCACGCTGGACTGGCTGATGCGGCCTACTACACATCAGGCGCTTATCTTTCGCCGCGCGACGTGATGCCGATGATTCGAAAGGAGGCAACCAAAGCGCTCGATTTGGATGAAGCCCTCGGCGAGGCCCACAGCGCCCTCGCCCTCGTCAGCATGGGTTTCGATTTCGACTGGGATCAGGCCGAGCGGCAGTTCAAGCGGGCCATCGCGCTGAACCCGAATGACGCCCTCGCACACGAGTGGTTCGGTTATTACCTCGCGTTGCGTGAGCGGTTCGATGAATCGGTCGTCGAACTGCAGCGCGCACACGCGCTCGATCCGCTCTCGCCGTTAATCGACCTGTATTCCGTAATCCTCCCCGACCTGTATCAGCGGCGATATCAGCAAGTCGTGACCGAGCTCAAGGCGCTCGCCGTACTGCACCGGGACTTCTATCCGATATATGCACACATGGCGATTGCGTATCTTCAGCTGGGGGACGTCGACGCAGCCGTGGCGGAGCTCGAACACGCGCGACAGCTAGACACGACACCGTGGATTCTAGGATGGCTGGGACATGCCTACGCAAAGGCCGGCCGCACGGCTGACGCGCGAGCAGTCCTGCGCGATCTCAGGGAGCGAGCGACGCACGGGTACGTCCAGCCGTACAGCCTGGCCATCATCCACATTGCTCTGGGCGAGAAGGACGAGGCGTTCACTTGGCTGAACAAAGGATATGACCTGCGCGACGAGCAGTTGACGATGCTGAGGATCGATCCGGCGTTCGACCTCATTCGGGACGACCCGCGCTTTCAGGCTTTGATGCGTCGTGTCCATCTCAGTCAATGACCCCGTTTGTTTGAACAGCAGTAATGTTTAGCGGTAAAATGCGCGCCTCAATCAATCGCCCACATCTGTGTGGCACGGCCTCGCGACTTTCGGACGGGAGCTTTTCATGTCGGCGACGCTCGTCGCTCTCGCTGGACCTCTCCAAGGCGAGATCGTTCGGCTCGACACCGGCGGCGTCCTGATCGGCCGCGAATCCTCGAATCACCTCTCCATCCCCGATCTTGCCCTGTCACGGCAGCACTGCCGCATCGACGCGTCGCCCGGCGAAGTGACTCTGCGCGATCTGGACAGCCTGAACGGGACGTTCATCAACGACGTGCCGGTGAAAGAGCGAATCCTTCAGCACGGTGATCAGATTCGCCTTGGTGACTCCGTACTTTTGTTCCTGTGCAGGAACACGGAGCCCACGGGTCCGCGCGACGTTCGAATCCACCACGACGGCGTTCCGAGCAACTCGACCGCTGAGCTGCGACCCGACGAGATCGTCTACTGTCAGCCTGACGACGTCCTGGCCCGACTGCGGCCGGCGCGGCTCGCCCGCGATCTGCATGCCTTGTACGCGGTGAGCATCGCCATCCCTGCCATTCGCGAGCGACAGGTACTTCTTCGCGAGCTGCTCGATCGCGCCTTCGAGGCCGTGCCGGCAGACTTCGGGGCCGTCATGTTGCTCAGAGACGATCGAGTCGAATTCGGTGAAGTGCACGGCCGGCATCGCGGAGCGGACGGGCCGGTTCCGATCAGTCACACCATCACCAGTCGCGTGCTCGCCAATCGAACGTCGGTCCTCAGTAACGACGTGCCGGGTGAATTCCAGTTCGCGGAGAGCGCGATTGCGGCGCACATTCACTCGACGCTCTGCGTCCCGCTCATCTCAAGTGAAAGTCTTCTCGGCGTCGTCTACCTCGCGGCAACGGCTCCCGCTGTGCGCTTCGACAGCGAGCACCTGCAACTCCTGACAGCGATTGCGTCGATAGGCGCCGTCTCGCTTGCCAATCTCTCGCGGCTGATCGGGCTCGAAGAGGACAAGCGCCGGCTGCAGGCCGATCTCCATCGCGATCGGAGCATGGTTGGTGAGAGCCCCCGCCTGCGCAGAGTCTTCGACATCATCGCGCGAGCCGCCCGAACCGATTCGACCGTGTTGATCCTCGGTGAGAGCGGTACGGGCAAAGAGCTCGTCGCGCGGGCGATTCATGCCAGCAGTAACAGGAAGGGGCGGCCGTTCGTCGCGGTCAACTGTGCGACGCTGACCGAATCGCTGCTGGAGAGCGAGCTGTTCGGCAACGAAAAGGGGGCGTTCACCGGAGCCGTCGCACAGAAGAAGGGCAGACTCGAGATGGCCCACGGAGGAACGGTCTTTCTCGATGAAATTGGTGAGCTGACGCCCAGTGTCCAAGCCAAGCTGCTGCGCGTCCTGCAGGAACGCGAGTTCGAGCGGGTCGGAGGCATACAGCCGATCAAGGTCGACATCCGCATCGTCGCTGCGACCAATCGTGACCTGGATGCAGCGGCTGCTAAGAGCGACTTCCGCCGCGATCTCTACTATCGCCTTAACGTCGTCACAATCACGACCCCAGCGTTGCGTGACCGCAAGGAGGATATCCCGCTGCTGGCGGCATATTTCGTTGCCAAATACGCGCAACGCTGTAAGCGGCGGGTGAAAGGACTCTCGCCGGCATCCCGTGATCTTCTATTGAACTACGACTGGCCCGGCAACATCCGGGAACTGGAGAATACGATCGAGCGCGCCGTGGTCCTGGGTTCGTCCGAACAGATCCTGCCGGAAGATCTGCCCGAAGCGGTGCTCGACGCCTGCATCCCGAGCGACGGCGCTCAGGTGATGGGGTATCACGCCGCGATCCGCGAGGCGAAGAGGCGGGCCGTCATGCAAGCCTTGCGACAGTCGACGGGCTCGCGCCCCGATGCGGCGCGACTGCTCGGACTGCATCGGAACAATCTGGATCGTCTTATTCGTACCCTCGGCCTGAAAGCGGAACTCGAACCCTAGTTTGGTAGGCGGCCATCATGGGATTCGCTCCGGGCAGCCGTCTCGGACCGTACGAAGTCCTCGAGCTCATCGGCGCTGGCGGGATGGGCGAGGTCTACCGTGCGCTCGACACACGGCTCATGCGCACCGTTGCCGTCAAAGTCCTCCCGCCAACGCTCGCGTTACAGGTCGAATGGCGACGTCGCTTCGAGCGCGAGGCGCGATTGATCTCGAGCCTCGCTCATCCGCACATTTGCACGCTCTACGACGTCGGCGTGCAGGGAACCGTCGACTTCCTGGTGATGGAGCACCTGGAGGGAGAGACAGTGGCCGAGCGGATCACGCGCGGCGCTCTGCCCATCACTCAAGCGCTCAAGAGCGCGATCGAAATCGCGGACGCGCTCGACCATGCTCATCGGCACGGGATTGTTCACCGCGATTTGAAGCCGGGCAACGTCATGCTCACGACAGTCGGGGCGAAGCTTCTCGACTTTGGCATCGCGAAGACGCGGACGCTGTCGCGGGACGCCGGAACCAGCGGACCGACGACAGACGAATGCGACGCGACGACGAACGGCGCACTGGTCGGTACTTTTCGATACATGGCTCCCGAGCAACTGCAGGGACGCGACGCCGACGCGCGTACCGATTTGTTCGCATTCGGTGTCCTCATCTACGAAATGACCACCGGGCGCCGCGCATTTAACGCTGCTAACCAGTCTGCCCTGATCGCCGCGATCGTGCATGGCGAGCCGGTGCCGCTGTCGGACATTCAGCCGCGCGCGCCTCGAGAGCTCGAACATCTGGTGCGGCGATGTCTGGCAAAGAACCCGGACGAGCGCTGGCAGACGGCACGCGATGTCGCTGGCGAGCTGAGGTGGATTGCGGAACGCCCACCGGAGGCGACACTTCCGTGGGCGGCCGATCCGCGGTCCCCTTACCATCAAAGCGTGACACCACCGGCCGGGAAGTGGGCGCGCACCGGTGCCGTGTTGGCCGCGATCGCAGCCGTGATGGCAATCTCACTGCTTGGGTATGAAAGCGGCGCGGGCAAGTGGGTGAGCAGAGCGCTCGGCCTGCACCACGCGCCAATTGAGTCCATCGCGGTGCTGCCGCTGCGCAATCTGTCAGACGACCCGAATCAGCAGTACTTCGTCGACGGCTTGACGGAAGCGCTAATCACCGATCTCTCGCGATTCGGCGTCTCGCGGGTCATCTCTCGGAGCTCGATCGTTCGCTTTAAGGATACGGATAAACCCCTGTCGGAGGTCGCGCACGCCCTCAACGTGGACGCCCTCGTCGACGGCTCGGTGCGGCGCGCGGGCGATCGTGTCCGCGTCACCGCGGCGCTCATAGAGGGACGCACCGATCGACAGATGTGGGCCGATGAGTACGAACGCAGCGTTCATGATGTGCTGGACCTGCAGGATGAAGTCGCGCGCACTATCGCCAGCCAGATCAGCAGCCGGATCGGGAATGGACGCGAGACTCGAACGACTCGGACATCAACTGCAAGCGAGGACAAGGCCCACGACCTATGCTTGAAAGGGCGTTTTGCATGGCAGCGATGGACGGTCGAGGGTGCGCAGCAGGGTATCGATCTGTTCAAAGCGGCGCTCGAGCTGGACCCGCAATACCCGCCGGCCTACTCCGGTTTGGCGGAAGCGTATTACGGCCTCTCGAACGTCTATATGGCGCCGAGTGATGTCATGCCTCGGGCCAGGGCCGCTGCGCTCAAGGCGATCGAGTTGGATGAGAGGTTGGCCGCTCCGCACGCGGTCCTTGGCGTCGTGAAGATGGGATACGACTGGGACTGGCAAGGCGCCGAACAGGAATTCAGGCGGGCGATTCAACTGAATCCGAGCGACGCTACAGCGCATCAGTGGTACACCACGCTGCTGGTCTCGCTCGGGAGGTTCGACGAGGCGTCACGCGAAGCAGCCTTAGGGCAGCAACTCGATCCGATGACGCGGATGGCGGACATTTTCGCCGTGTGGCCGCAGCTCTATGCTCGTCATTACGAACCAGCGACGCGAGAGCTTAGACGGCTCGCGGTACTCGAGCCCGGTTTCTATTCCACGCACACGCACCTCGGCATCGTGCTCCTCCAGCAAGACCAATTCAACGAGGCGATGGCAGAATTTCGGCGTGCGCGCGAGCTCGATGACGCAGCATGGACCGAGGGCTGGCTTGGTCACGCCTATGGAGTCACCGGGCATCGAGCCGAGGCGTTGCGAGTGCTTGCGGAACTGACCGAGCGTTCGAAGCGTGAATACATCCTTCCCTATGCGCTCGCGATCATCCATACGGGTCTGGGTCAGATCGATTCGGCGATGGACCAGTTGGAGGAATCCTATCGAAGGCGGGACGAGCAGCTGGCGATGCTGGCCGTCGATCCCGCCGTCGACGTATTGCGTCCGAATCCACGGTTTCAGGATTTGCTGCGGCGAATCGGGCTGGCCACCGTCAGTCCGGCGCGCGGCGTATCAGCCAAGTGACAAACCGGCACGCCATCAAGGGCTAACCGGCCGTCACTCCCGACAGGTACTCGATGGCAGGAGAGTGCCTTGTCGGTGGGAGGCTAACGGTCACGTTCGGGTGCTAGGGGGACGTCGTAGCCCGACGGTGCCGAGCGCGGCGATAGAAGTCTGTCGGTGACTGGAGCGCCGGCAACGCTCCAAATCGACAACCGAGAGAACCGGGCTCAGCTGATGTCCGTGCGCCAGAGTCAGTTCGCGATCGAATCCGTTTTGATAGGCCGTTAATCATTCCTGCTTTGAGTCTCCGAGCAGATGACTTCCGCGGGTATCGGTGATGTGTGCAACTCGTCGCCGGCTGCTTCCCACACGGCATCGGCCGCCAGAGTCATCGCGGTGGGCTCAATCCAAGATGATTGTCCGCGGTGCTGCGCCGGCGAATCCTGCAGGCGGTCGATCGCCCATCCGAATCACCTACCGCCGCCCTTCTGCTGATTTGCCGCACCGAAGCCACTTGACCCTCCGTTGTCCCGCAACGGCACGAGTGTTGCCGCTCCGGGGCGCGAAGGGAGTTCAATATGACGACCATCTCGAGAAACAGCCGGATACTTCTTAGCGGCCTTCGCAAGAGGGCGGCGGCCGTCAGAACAGTCACCGGTCTTGTCCTGTCACTTCTCGTTGGAATCGCTCTTGTCCCGCCGGCCGCCGCCGACACTATTTCGGGCGTCATCAACCATTTGAAAAACGGGAACCCGATTCTCCTCACGATGGAGTCGCCAGGTCCAAACAGCACATTGACCCAAGGCGAAGTCTACTGGCTTCGCTACGATTCGTCCGTGACCCCAGCCGCCTTCGATTGTCAGGGGTTCAGCGCCTCCTGGGGGACTTATCACATGGACCACTATGCTAACGGCGACATCACTCGCGGGCAGGTGAGCTGCTGGGGTATGCAGGCAACGATTGCGGACTCTGGAAATGGTCAACTCTATCTTCTGTCCGGCAGCACACGCGTCGCCGGTATCGTCCCTATCGCGGAAATGTCGACAACTATCCGCGCGGCCTGGAAATTTGATTGGGATCTAATTAGCTATGCAAACGTCGCGCGCGATCTCCCCACATTGGAAACATGGCTTCAACGCTACTACGCGAGCTCGTTCTCCAGAACCCGCGTTGTCGCGACTATGCTAGAAGACATCGCGCGCTACAAGCCGTTCATCTTCAGGCGGGCTTCTTGGACTGGCGCGGAACAAATCATGTCGGTGTTATTCGCATATCTCCAGAAACACTCACTGAACGAGTCTCTACCGAAGACATTTGGCGTTTATTCGGACTTCAACGTGGTGAAATGCGCCGAAACCTGTCCTCTGGATGACTATCTAACGGCAGCCACTGTCATTCGCGCGTTGTATGCATACGGCAGCGTATCTGGCTCTTTAGTCGACTTCAGAGCTGTGAGTACGGCATTCTTACAGCAGATTCCGCTTCCCGGCGCTGTTACCTGGTGGTCAGCGCAGAACCCGACCGGTCGAATGCAGATCATGTGGGTCATCGCACGGGCGTTCACTGAAGGCATCGTTTCCATCGATGACTTGGTCAAAGCGCACGACTTCCTCCTAACTCCAGTGCTCCGGGAGCAAATGACCGATACCACCGAATGGATGTGCCAACCCTGGACGTCTCCTGCGAATAGAGCCTGGGGAGGCTGGATCCACGGCCGTCAGGCAGACGCCAGCCCGTACACCTGTTTGCTGCCGGGCTTGACAACGTACTACGGCCAGCTCATGAAAGAGCATCTCATGATTGTTCAGGGACTGGCCGAATCGTACAGAATGCTGCGGCGTGAGAACCTGCTTGATGCACGCGCGTTCACGTTCTTCCGGAACAACGCCCCATACAATCTTCTGGCAAGCGCCGCGTTCGTCCATTTTGTTGCGACCCAAACCGACCTTAACCAAGGGAACACGAACGCAGGTGCCATCTACGATCGCAACTATTTCGCGAGCTACGACGGCATTCCCGACCTGTCTGGAACAGTGCCAGCAGTACAATCGATCTATGAAGTATTGCGATCATTCAATGTTCAGAATTACATGCCGTACTACAGCACATATCCAGCGTGGCTCACTTCGCCAGATCTCTCTTACAAGACTGTGATGGATCGGCTCGGTGCGGCACTGGCATCGACCGACTTTACCACGTCAAAGACCGGATCTCAGACCTATAGTGATGCACTCTACGGGCAGTTCTCGGTGTACTCGCTCGGAACGTTCCAGATTGGAAAGAGTCATTTGGGCAGCTTCGATTTCTAGAGGAAGAACGGCGTCCGCAGAGAAAATGTCACAGCCCGCGTTGACAACGCAACCGACGCACACGCCGTCGGTCTTCAGAGGTCCCTGGGAGCAGCGACGACGCGCCGCTGCTCCACCAGAAACGTCGCCGTTACTTTGCGCCGACCTTTCTCGTCAGAGTGGCGCGCGTGAACGGTTGGCACTCCGATCGACTTGCAATACAGGGCCTCCGTGATGTGCACTCTCGCGCGGCGCTATTCGGCAAGTGGTTGCTGATCTCCTTTCGGCGAGACCGATTTCGAAGCGCCGCCATCTGGAACGCGGTCACCAGCACCGCGTGGCGGGTGCTGTAGCGCACCATCAACTGTTTCATCGCCGCTTCGGAGGTACCTGCACGTTCCTGCCGATTTGGCTGGCGGCGCGGCCATGCTTTGCCGTCGATTCCGTCCGGGAGGCGTTGCTGCAATCCGCGCAGCTGACCATGGAAGCATTCGATCGTAGTCACAAGTGGCTGTGTTGCGACAGACTGGCGTTCGATTCGTGCGCAAAGCAGTGCCATACGTCGCGTCACCGCCTTCGAGTGATTGGGACGCATCAGTTTGTGGTGTCGGTGACGAGACTCCGGAGCACATCGAAAACCGGCCCGGAGTCTGCTAAAGAACTCGATATTCATTAGGGCGCACGGTCGTGGCTGGACGAGAAACCTGAAGGGATTTCGCAGATTGTCCGGTGCGCCGGCGACGCGGCGCTGCGTTGAGAATGATCGGCGAATGAATCGACGAACCTTCACTTGGGGATCGGCGCACTCGTGGCAGCCAGGCTCCAGGCCGCCGATGGATCATCGCCGGCCAGTTACCGCCTTGGAAGGCTCATTACCAGGACCGAACATCTCAAGGAGCCCCCTGATCTCGGACGCAGAATACTCCTCGAGACCACAATGGACCGTGGCGTACGCGGGCGTCGTTCCTGCGCATTTGGAACCTCCAATCCGGACCTATGGAGAACCGAAACACACCGGACGGAGCCCGACAGTGTCCATCGCTTAATCGTTCACCCAGACCGCGAGTCAGGGCAAGCCACGTTCGGAATTCCGTTCCCGCGCCCTCCCGTAGAAGGACAACTCCAGTTCCATCCCGTGCTTGCCCAGGAGTGCGACGAGCTCAGCCGACACCCGATACGACGGCCACGGCCGGTCTGGCGAGGCGCGATCGGACAGGCCGAAATCGAGACTCATGCCGACGAACGTGGCGTGGCGCCGAAGACGTCCGAGTCCGCGTGCATGACGGGTCAGGAACCTGACGGCATCGCGCACTTGCGACTGCAAGACCTCGGCGGCGCTCACGACAACGTTGAACCCTGACGTTCGGCTCATCACCGCGCTGCCGAGAGCCTTCGGATGTCCCTTCTTGAAGACGGTCACCGGGGTGAGACCGGACACGCGCACGAGGTCCTCGACCTTTGCCGTGCTCGATGCAACGCGTAAGACACAGCCTGGCATGTCCGATCTGCTCCCGTTACAACACCAACAGCGCGTTTGCTTTCACTTTGAATCATTTGCTGATGCCCGCGTCAACTGACCAAACCGCATGGGTTCTCCGCGAATCGGCACGTCGTCGTTCAGGATATAGACACGGATAGCCAGACTCAGCCCGAAAAGCGCCCAGGAATACATTCCTAGCCAAAAGATTCTGTACATCAGGGTTGCGTCCGCGGCGCTGCCATAGCTCACTGGATTCGTCCACGGCAGTTTGACCGTCTGCCCGGTATTCGGTTGACGAACGTGTGGTCGGTGACCGGGATAGTACACCTGCAACGACGTACCCACGATGAACGACGTGGCGAATACGAAGATGAAGATGCCCTTCAGGATCTTGGCAAGCGAGCGCCAGGCGCTTCTCGATAGCAGTGGCGGCTTATTCATCCGCGCGCCTTCTGTGCCATTCGGGCGCCGGCAATGACCAGGATGGCAACGACGACAGCCATGCGCCTGAGGACCAGCAATACATCGGCCGACGGTCGGCGCCGCGATCGGGACTGACGCCGACGTCACAGCCACCTGAATGCCCTCTGACGTCCGGCTGACCGAACGACGTTCCTGGCGCGAACCTTACATTTTGCATGTCAATCGCGCGATCCCCTTCCCTCAACGCCGGGCCGTCTGTGTGACCCAGCTAATACTCGGTTATGTCTTTCGGGAGAGTTCCCTTCCAGACCCGACGGACTGAAGGAGACACCGTGATGCGTTCAGCACGAAGAGCGACATCTGTGCCGCCGAGGCCACCAACGTTTCGTCCGCTCAAACGTCCTTTCATCGCACCGCCGCTGGCCCGCATTTGACGGTGAACTCATCACGCTGCTGCTTGAACGTGCATTCAACGGGCACTCCGGGATTGCCACGGAAATCCCGATCCTGTTTGCCGCAGCTAGCGAGATTAGGAAACAAAGAAACAGAGCCTTCATGTGGACATCGCCAGCAATGGCAGGACTGGGAGCTGCGGGGGGCGGTCAGGATAGC
>Ga0134123_10000191_pt1 | contig 41834 bp, 34 predicted proteins | sample KB303_FD_96460 | JGI IMG/M metagenome (GOLD analysis project Ga0134123, IMG submission 96460) | Terrestrial soil microbial communities without Nitrogen fertilizer from Kellogg Biological Station, Michigan, USA - KB3-0-3 | ecosystem: Environmental > Terrestrial > Soil > Unclassified ...
AAATAAAGAATATTTTATCGAAAAATTTAAGATATCGATATCATCTAAAAGATACTCTTTTAGATAGATCATTAAATAATAAAATGGTTACTTTGATTAATTTATTAAAACAATTTAAATTACATAAAATTTTATTATTTAGTGATTCTGTAAAACGCTTAGCAGTAATTAACACGAAAGATATAAATAATGATCACAGAGGTTCTAATCATTGTCGTCTTGAATTACCTTTCGAAAGGAAAATTATTATTAAATTACCCATCACATTAAAAAAATTAACTGACATTTATTACAGAACAAAAAGTCACAAATTTGATGAATGGTTTGAATTATATTGTGGCGCAACTGTTAATAAATTTAAAGATTCATTTATTGTAACGTTACACTATAGTCATCATATGGTATAAAAATATTAAAAAAAATGATAATGGGGGGGGGGGGGGGGGGGGTTGTATTTAATCCCATCCCCCTGCGGGGTGCCGTTAGTCCGTGATGCATTGCGCGATAGCGTATCGCGTTGCAGGCTTGTTGGGATTGTCTGCCACGTCTGCGAACCATTGCAGATCGTCGCGTAGCTCTTTCGCGACTTCGTAGCTCAATGGCGTATCGCATGTGATACGCCAGTCTGTGGTGTTCACCACGATATAGAGAAGCATTGAATGTTACCTCCGGGTTACTTTCAGGTTACGTTAAGGTAACGCACACCTTAGCGTGTGCGCTGCCCAAATGCAACCTATTGGTTACTTACCCTTGCAGGTAAGATCGCATGCCTCGTCCCATTCGCCCCACATGCTGCACTCCCGATGTTCGAGCCTTAAGCCCGTTAGAGTGCTACGCCACCAATCGGGTTTCTCAGGCGGATAGGGTTTCGGGTCCCAGATGATACGCGCCGGCTTCGCTTTGCGAATTACCGGCACTATCGAGTTGGGGAAGGGGTTACCGCGTTTGCTCATGTCAGTCGTTCCACTGAGACATGTCATCGGAACCCGGCAGAGCGTAGAGTTGCTGCATGATCGCGTGGTATGCAGCTGCCTCGGCTTCAGTCTGTTGCCACCAGAGGCATTTGGCAGCGGCCCACAGTCGGCGGGCAATGATCTTGTCGGCTTCGTTCATGTCAATCCCTCGTCTTGTTAGAGGTTGGGGTTACCGGGCGGGCGAACCACAGGTTAGGGGGCGCATTACCGGCGCGCTTCTTGTCGGCTCGATACGCGTCCTTCAGATATTTCACGGGCGCTTCATGCTTTGGCGTCACCAGCTTGCCCGATGCGGCGCGATATCGATACTTCGTAATCATCGGGCGTTTTATCGCGCCAGTGTAGTTTGCGCAGAGCTTAGCAAGCTCCGCGCTCGTCATCTTGGCCATAGTCGAGGAACCCTCTCGTTAGATCAGCAGATTACCCGTGCGGGTAATCAACCAAGCTAACGAGAGGCTAGCGTCTCACCATGCCCTCCCTAGAGCATGCGCTAGCCTCCCGTTACCGATCCTTGTCAAACCTTAGTCCCCCTAGCCCTTTCTAATCCGGCCGTCTCGTTCAGGCGCTTGGGAGCGCCCGACTGCCAGCGATTAGTTCGCGCGGTGCCGCTTTGAACGAGGGCCCTTTGGAGGCTTGTCACCGGTGACTTGAGATTTATCCGGCCGTCACGAACCGGGAGGCCTAGGAGCCTTCACGATCCCGGCTACGTTCCTCTTTGTCTGAGGCACCGGACTACCGCATGGGATAGACCCATGATGTCACCCTATCCGCCAATTCTGCGCGGGGAACGTTAGGCCGGTCACCCGGCGGTCTACAAGCTAGCGACGTCTTGGACGACCCAAGGGCTTTGCTCTGTCGGCTCCGGCTCCGGCCCGGCTCACATCCTAGCGGCTGGGGGGTTACGCGCGCGTATACGTGCGGGCGGGGGCGGGGGAGCTTACCCCCGGGGGTAATGGACGCGGCCCCCCACCCCCCCGCGCGCCTTCTTAGGGGTTTGACGAATATCCAAGATAAAAAATAGTAAAGTAACACCAAAGTAACATCAATGTTACAATAACCCACAAATCCCTTGACTTCCAGACCCAATAGGAGGCCCACTGGACGGTATTGCGGTCGGATGGTCGCCCCACCTACCCCCTACCCTTCAAAACCGCTGTACGGTCATCCACAGGTCAGCAAAGGTACCCCCATGGCCAGTTTCAGCAGGAGTGCCATCAACGCCTTCGGTGCAGGCTACAATGCAGCCAGCCCCAGAGAAGACAAAGACGGCAAAACCGCCTACCAGCGTTACGTAGAAAAGTTCTATGGCCCCGACGTAACATCGCATCGTGATCCAATAGCCCTCGCTCGTGCCGCTAGCGGTGCAGTCGAGAGGGGCCTAAAAACCGGTGCAGGGTTCCTCTCCCATGCAGCTGCAGGGCTGCTGGGTGCCCCTCAGGGTCCTTCCAGAGCTACCCCACAGGCTTCAGGAGGTGGTATTGGCTCCGACGTTGGTGCTGCCAGCCGTGATATCCCTTCCAACCGGTTGTATGGCAACTCTGCCGTCAGTGCCGGGTTAGGCAGTGCGGGTGGTTCGGGTAGCGGATACGGTAATTTTAACGATGTAGGATCGCGTATTTCCAATGATCTGCAGCGTGATTTTGGACTTAGTGCCAATCAAGCTGCAGGTATCGTAGGTAATCTCGGTCATGAAAGCGGGGGCTTTACTAAATATCAGGAGGTTAACCCAACATCCGGGCGCGGCGGTGCAGGTTGGGCACAGTGGACAGGCTCACGCCGCACTGACTTTGAGAACTACACCAAGCAGAATAACCTCCATCCACAATCGTACGAAGCGAATTATGGGTTTCTAAAGAAAGAACTTACCGGCCCATATAAGGGCGCAATAGCTGCTGTGAAGAAAGCTAATACAGTTCAAGACGCCGTATATGCGTTTGAAGGAACGTATGAGAAAGCAGGGAAAAATACTAAAGGTTATGGCTCACGCCTAAAGTATGCGAATAGTATAGTAGCTGGTGCACCCACTACAGCATTGGCTTATACTTCTACAGGAGCAAAGTTAACCCCTGCACAACAAGCTGCAGCTGCGGAAGCAGCAGGTCAGCCAAGTAGTTTAGGTAGTATTTCCAGAAGAGGCGACGACGTTGCTGCAATGCAGAGGGACTTAAACAGTAGAGGTGCTAAGCTCACCGTGGATGGGCTAGAGGGTCCGCTCACCAGACAGGCAGCGCAGCAGTTCTACGGCTCTCCCACCAGCGTGCGCACGCCGAGCTTCACCAACCCGCCCGCTACTACCGCAAACAACTGGTCGAGCCTGCAGGGTTCTCCTACCAGCACCGTGAACCAGCGGCAGGACTACGTGTCCACGCCCGGCTTCACCAATCGGCAGTCCTATACATCGGGCAGGGGCGACGAGGGGAGCATCCCCCGTGCCGGCGTAGCGTCCACCCCCAGCACCAATCAGCCATACACCCCTGCAGCGGCTACGCCGCAAACCCCCTACTACAATAACCCCTACACAGGCTCCACAGGGGGCAGCATTAATCCAAACATACGGACTGTGCAGGCGGTGCCGATACAAAGCGACGTGGCGCATAAGTCGCCCCTGCCGGGCTATTACGACGACCAGACAGCTAGTGGCATGACAATACAGGGAGGGCGTCCAGTGCCCACCCGTGGTGGATACGCGCCTACCACGGCTCCGGTGCTGGCTGGCGGGTTTTCGCGTGCTCCAGTGCCACAGACGCCCTCTTTTATGGACCCCTACACCATGTCCACCGGAGGCGCGAACGCCATCGTGCAACCAACGCAAACAGCGCGCCTCCCGCGCGCACGACCGGACTACCAGCCGCCGCAGCAGGCGGTCCCCACTGCAGGCATGAGCTTGGGTGACCTGCAGGCCCTTGCCGAAAAATATGGTGTGCCTGTCGGGCATATAGCCGACGTTGCAAGCGACATAGGCTCGCGGGCAAGCAGTGCGGTCAGGGAGGGCATGAGCCGCAACGCCGGCAACAACTACTCGGGCGGAAATTACCAAGGCGGTAGCTATGGTGGCGCTGCCGGAAGAAGCATAAACACAGGCGTGGGGGGTGCGTTTAAGAACCGATAGGAGACACTTAAATGGCAGTATCAATAGGTTCGCTTTTTACGTTGATAATCATCCTGCTGGTGCTGGGAATATTGCTCTGGCTGGTGTTCTACGTGCTGGCGCAATTTAACCCGCCGGAGCCACTAGGACGTATCATCCGCGTGGTGGTTGTAGTGGTTGCAGTGTTAATTCTAGTCGTGTTCCTGCTTAATCTGGCTGGCATCGGTAGTGGTGTGAGGATTACCTCCTTACCTATAGGGGTAAAATTTTCCAATCTTCTTAACAACTTCGTGTAACCATATGACAGATAAGCCAAAACTGACGTTAGTGGAGACGCTACCCAGTGCTGACCAGCCGGATATAGCCTCTGTCATCGACGTGCTGCAACGGGCGCTTGCCGATGCGAAGGAGGGCAATGTGCTTGCCTGCGCCATTGCCCTTGTCGGCCCCAAGGACCGGTTGGGCTACTACTCGTCTTCGTCCCCTAGGTATCTGTCCAGCCTACTCTCTTCGGTCAACCTGACGAATTGGCGGCTGTGTGAGGAGTTCTGGCACGACAAGGAAGTGGATACGGAGGAGTTTCCTGAGCCGCCCAATCAGGCTGGGTGATTTATGCCAGATAATGTAGATGGAGCATTACGTTATGTCGTCATCCAGTGCCTCGATTGTATGTTTTACGAGTGCAGGTGGATCAGTTGGGAGGACTGGACCAATGCGCCCGTTTGCATCGATTGTGGCAGTTTGGACGTAGCGGTTGTCCGCTGCAGGCCACACAACTGGGAGCGTTACGCTAAGTCCCCCAGAAAGAGCTAAGGAAGCAGTCTAACGAAGTAAAGGAGCAAGTACCAATCAAGTATTAATGCGGCACAGAGGAGTAAAAACTCATGCCACTCAAATCCGGCAAGTCCAATAAGGACGTGTCTGCCAATATTCGTACACTTAAGAAGGAAGGGTACCCGCAGAAACAAAGTGTTGCTATCGCCCTTCAAAAAGCGGGGAAGTCTAATAAGGGGCGCAAACCTAGGGGTTAGGTTGCGCCCCTAAATGCTACTTCTCTTCGGTGATCTCTGTCTCCGGTACGGTCTTCTGCGTGCCGTCCGGCATGGCAATAACGCTCTTTGGCTTTGCCGGATCAAAGTCCTTGTCGCCCTGCTTGGCCGGGCGGACTACAGTAACTTCCTTTCCCTGATAGAGGGGCATAGTAGCAACTCCTTATGTTGGGGGAAGTAGACCTGATTAAACACCAGTGCAGGAGCAATGTTCCATGAAGAAAATGCCACGGCAATCCACCAACATCGTTGACGAGCGCGGTGCAGTTCCTTCGCGTGAAACCGCGAAGCGCTACCTGCAGCGTAACCTGCCAGCCATTAGCGAGCCTGACGTGCAGCGTGGTGTGGAGGCCGATATCGACGCCTCGCAGGATATGGCGCGCAGTTCACGCTACTGGAAGGGTAAGTTCTAGGTCCACCCCGCTGCAGACATTGCCGGGCGGGTGACTTTACGATCTCCAAGGTGCCGCATCACCATGCCGGTGACCATGCCGCCATGCGCGCCTAGGCACACATACTGGAGGGCGTCCGCAACATGCGAGTATTCGTTCTTGTCGGGGGATGGCTTGCGCTGTCCTTGACGGGTTTTCCCATAACGATAGCCCCCGCTCATGGCGCGTACGAGCGTGGGACAGCGGCTTTTGTTGAAGACAATAGCTGGTCCGCCATCTCGCTGACTAAGCAGCATCGCCTCCACCGACCTGAGGCGTGCATCGATATCATTGGTGGGGGCGGGGAAGCACTGAAAGCCGGCACGCTTGAGAACGTCAAAGCTGGTCTCTTCATAGATGCTGTCTTTGGACCGGCCAGCTGGGTCACCGATGATAGCTACTTTCTTCCCCAAGTAACGCTCCTGCATGAGCTTTGGCCTAAGGCTGCGCTGGATGTGCTGCTCCAGACCGATGTCCTCTGCCTCAACCTCCTCCAAAATGAGTAGGCGTCCCTTGTGGTCGAGTTGGCAGATCACTGACCACGGGTCCCGCCCGAAGTCTTGCCCAATAAGGATCGGATGACCCTGTACCGGATCAAGAGTTTCAACCGTGTGGAAGCTGTCTTTGAAACTTGTTGAAAAAACTGCCATTCCTGATGGGTCAGGTCCGTATTTGGCATCAACATATCTTTGAACCCATATGTCGGACTGTCCCCTTGCCAGACGTTCATAGTACTCCCTGCCCCCCGGTAAGTTCTCGACGTTTTCGGCTTTTTCATCACGCCCTCCGGGTTGTTTCCACAAGTCCCAGTCTGCAGGGAGGTTTGGTTCCAATAACTCCCACCACGGTCCTCCTTCGTTGGGGAAATTACCGTCCATGATAAGTCCAAACCAAGAGGGTCCTCCCTGCGCTGCAGATGGGTAACGTCCCAACCTGCCGCATACGGATGGTATGATGGCAGAGTCGATTTCAGGAAACTCATTGATCCACACTCCCGTCAGCTGCATCGAGAGCAGTCGTCTTATGTCCTGCTCGTCGTCCAGTGGTATGAGATGTATCTCACTCTCTACATCGTTGAAATTAATGTAGATCGTGCTGTCGGACACCTTGAAGTTGGTTATTGGTCCGATCCAAGTGAAGAACTCTTTAAGTATGGTCTGCTTAATCTGGGATAACGTTTGACGCACGACTGCGAACCTAGTGCGTCGTATGCCGTCTGGACCGGGTTTTTGTTCCGTCATCCTACGGACGATCTCCATGAGACAGCCCGTGCTCTTGCCGCTACCGACGGGTCCCAGTATTACCCGCACGAAAGCTTCGCTCTGCATGAACCCTGCTATGGTGGGCGGGGCGGTATACGACATCATGCTAGTCATTGGCGTTGTGCTCTATTGTATTAGTTTTACTAACAATAAGCTCGCGTTTGTTACCGTCTCCAATGTTTATGACCAGCGAAAACTTCTCTGCACTTTCGCCTGACACTACTCTATCCATCCCTAGCCCTGCTATACGGGCGATCATCTTGGCGAGTTCTACCTTCGCAGGAAGTGTTTCCTGCTGGTCGTGCAGGCGCATATTACTTTCAGGTAGCCAGTTCTCTATTATTGCGCCAGCCTTGAGCTTGGTGCGCTCCGTGGTGTTTGTTGCGGTCTGCCAAGCAAGTATTTCCTGTTCTAGTACTTGGGCAAATCTTGGGTTTTCTTTAATATCGTACCATTCTTCTGGGGTTAATCTGTAAAGCCTCAGTATATCGTCAATAGAGAGATGGTCTATGGCGATCTCGCGTGCGAGCTGTATTAGCATTATGTCGCGCATAGGCTCTTTTACTTCTAATGTATCCGCCATGTTATTTTCCCGTTACTATATGGTTACTTGCTAAGTGTCTGCAACGTATAGTATTCCTTGTCAATGGTAAATACTTTGCCACAGCGTGGGGTACTGCGGGTTGTGCCCGGTGCCCAGCTGGAAGCTCAGCTTCAGGCTGAAGCCGCCGCCAAGATACAATTAGAAAATCCTCCCCAGCCGGATATGAGCGCGTTGGCCGCCTACGTAAGGGGCCAATTCGAGATGTTCCAGCGGCATAGGAACGATGCCGCTTCTGGTTGGACCGAGAGAATGCTCTCGGCGTTGCGCACATTCAATGGGGTGTATGATAGTACCAAGATAGCCGAAATAAGAAAGTTCGGCGGGTCTATGGTGTATGCCCGAATTGTCGCAATGAAATGTAGAGGAGCTAACTCGCTCCTAAGAGATGTTTATCTGGCACCAGACAGGCCGTGGGCCATTGAAGCGCCCGCCGACCCGGACTTACCCGCAGAGGTAATTCAGTCCATCCAGACGCTGGTGCAGACCGAGCTGATGAGTTATCAGCAGCTTGCTCAGCAACAGAGTTTATCTCAGCCGGGTGCTCCCCCGCCCGAGCCTCCTAATCCAGCGATGATCCGTGATCGGGTTAATCAGTTGATGGAGGCAGCTAGAAACGCCGAGAAGAAAAATGCACGTAAGCGAGCTGCGCTGGCACAGGACAAGATCGAGGAGATACTTGAGAGCGGCGGGTTCTACAAAGCAATGGCGGAAGTGCTTATGGACCTTCCGCTCTTCCCATTTGCTTGTCTTAAAGGACCGGTTGTTCGTATTGTCCCCGACGTTACATGGGAGCCTGATGCTCAAGGAAATGTTGCTCCTACAGTCAGTGAAAAGCCCCGGATGTTCTGGGAGAGGGTATCGCCTTTCGATATCTGGTTCACTCCTGGAGTTGCCGACATAGAGAGTGCTTCCGTCATAGAGCGTACTTCTCTTACACGTGCAGATTTGAACGATCTTTTAGATTTACCGGGGTACGACACTGAAGCAATTAGGAACGTACTGACCGAGCACGGGCAGGGTGGGTTACCGGGCGATTGGGACACTGCAGATAGCGAACGCGCCGTCTATGAGAAGCGCGAGAACCCGCAGAGTAACTTCTCCGGGATGATACATTGTATAACTTTTCATGGGAATGTGCAGGGGCAGATGCTTCTGGATCAGGGTATGCCTCCTGACCAGATACCCGATCCTGTTCGTGACTACATGGTGCAGCTATGGTTGATTGGAAGGCATATTATAAAATTACAGCTGACGCCATCCCCACGGAAGCGTCATCCTTATTTCATAACCAGTTTCGAGAAGGTACCGGGGACGCCCGTAGGGAATGGCCTCCCGGACTTGCTTGCCGATATACAGGAAGTCTGCAATGCAGTCCTGAGGTCGTTAGTCAACAACCTCTCTATCGCGTCTGGCCCCCAAGTCGATGTGAACATTGATCGTCTTGCGCCCGGTGAAAACCCCGATGACATGTTCCCGTGGAAGCGCTGGCACACCACTACCGACCCAATGGGGAATAATTCCCAACCCGCTATTAGATTCTTCCAGCCCAATAGCGTGGCTCAAGAGCTACTTACCGTCTACAAAGAACTTAACATCATTGCTGACGACATCAGCGCTATCCCAAAATACATGTCAGGCTCCGGTACTTCAGGTGGTGCTGGAAGGACAGCATCAGGACTGGCAATGCTCATGGGTAACGCCAGCAAGATACTGCAAACCGTCGCAGCTAATATCGACCGCGACATTATGTTCGGAGCCCTACAGCAGCTTTTTGACATGATAATGCTCACCGATCAGTCGGGGGTGTTCCGTGGGGACGAGAACATTCGCGTTATGGGTGTCAACGTTGCGATGCAGCGTGAAACTCAACGTGCGCGCCAGCTTGAGTTCCTTTCTATTACGGCAAATCCGCTTGACGCCCAGATCATTGGCACGCAAGGACGCGCCAAGGTCCTACGCACTGTCTCTAACACCATTGGGATGGATGGCGATACTATTGTACCGCCTGACGACGAACTACAGAAAATTCAAGCTCAGCAAGAAGCTCTGATGCAGCAGCAAGCTGCAGAAGCTCAGGGGAGCAAACCCGGTGCTACCTCGACTGGAGACAGTGGCCCTCGTACTAACATTAGTCGTGGTGCTGGTCCTGTTGGTGGTGGTGCTGGATAACTTATAGTTCGCTGTATGTCCCAGTGAGGAATAGTGTGGATAACTATGGGGATAAGTCCCCTTACCCGTGGAGGTAATGATGGCAGAGATGAAGACTTATAAAAGTAAGGTGAAATCCAGTGGGCCTCTGCCCGGTGCCGCCAAGGGCGGGTCTGGACATATGGTAGGTAAGACTGGTGCGGGGACACCTAAGGTCGCTGGCACTTCCGGCGCAGCGCATGGTCCGGCTAGTCGTGGGTTTGCCCACGGTGGTTCTGGTCACATGGTAGGTAAGCAGAAATCCAAGCCTGCTACCTGCTGCTAATGCTTGTTGATGAAGATTTAATTTTGGCAGCTGCCGACCTTGCTAGAGCTTCTCCTGAAAATTGGAGAAAATTTCTTGAGGGGTTGGGCGTGCGGTCTGAACACATGCGTAATCTTTTAGTTAACTCCCCCGTTGGTACCCTTCAGGAACATCAGGGACATGCGCGCGAACTCGCCCATCTCCTGAAGATGTTCCAAAGCTGTACACAATTGGCGGACAAGCTGAAAGGGAAGTAACATGGTTGCTAAAGTGTTTAGTAGTAACGTCGTTCCGCCTAGTGACCCGGATGTAAGAATACCCGCAGGGGTAAGAGCCTCTGCAGCGAAGGCAGATGCTGCCTTTAGAGCTGCTTATCCAGACCAAGTTCCTGCAGAAGCTAATCCTCCCGAGCCAGCTGCAGGAGAGCCTGCAGGAGCTGCTAGTCCTGACCAACCCCAAACCCCGGTTCAAGACCAAGTAGCTCCTGCTCCTTCGGGTGATACGCCTTCTTCTAGTGAAAGAGGGCAAGACATAAACTGGGAGCATCGATTTAATTCGATGAAAGGGCGACACGACAAAGCCCAAGATAGCATCAAGCAGATGGCTGAGCAGATTAATAACCTGCAAAACGTGCTCGCCACTGTTAATTCTGCTCCGGCTCCTACCAGAAATTCCGAGCTGCAGTTTAATAATTTGCTCTCGCCCGAAGAAGTAAGTGAGTACGGCGAAGAGTTCCTTGGGGTGGTTGGTAAGAAAGCTCAGGAAGCTACAACCCCATTAGTTCATGAGCTTAGGCAAGAGATAGATGCGCTTAAGCAGCAAGTTGGTCGCGTTGGTGGTTCTATAGCGCAAAACGCAAGAGAAACTATGTTTGCGCAACTTGACGGTACTAATATGCCGTGGAGGGAGATAAACAAGGACCCGAGATTTTTACAGTGGCTGGCCTTGCCAGACACTTATTCTGGTGTTATACGTCACAATCTGCTGAAAGCTGCGTGGGAGCGGAACGATACCCCTCGTGCAGCAGCTTTCTTCCAAGGCTTCCTCGCTGAAGAGGCTGCCATTGATCCCTCAAGGGGTCAGCCGAATGAGTACCAAGCCCCCGAATATACTAATGGGCGCACAAATGGGAAAGTTCCGCTAGAGTCCTTTGCGGCACCGGGCAGAGCCAAGTCAGCGGCAGGCAGTATCCCCGCTGAGAAGCCCCAAATCTCACGATCCCAGATCACTAATTTCTATGCTCAATGCGCTGCGGGTAAATACCGTGGCAACGAGCAGGAAAGAAACCGTCTCGAACGAATGATTTTCGAGGCGCAAACTGATGGACGGATCACGGCTTAATTCTCTGGGTTGAGTTTAACTCCCCGGAGATAATTTCTCAAAGGGGATAACTATGCCAGTTGGTTCATATTTTCCAGTTGCACCAGTAGCCACTTCAGACCGGGTACCGCCTTTTTCAAACGCTACTCTTACTTACCCGGCAAGTAGCGCCAGCAATACGTTTAGTACTACTGGCTTTATCCCGGAAATTTGGTCCGGGAAGCTGATTGAGAAGTTTTACGACAGCACCGTCCTCGCTGCTATCTCCAATACTGACTACGAGGGCGAGATCAAGTCTTTCGGCGACAAGGTTAAAATCCGTAGTAAGCCGACAGTTACTATTAGGGACTACACGGCAGATCAGGAGCTGTTGACAGAGCGCCCAGCAGGTAATGTGATTGATTTGGTTATTGATAAGGGTAAATATTGGAACGTCATGCTTGATGACGTGATGCGCGTGCAGTCGGACCTTAACATTCTTTCTATGTGGGCCGACGACGCCGCCGAGCAGATGAAGATCACTATTGATCGTTCAGTTCTGCTTGGCATGCTTGGGACGGCGCATGCTTCTAACAAGGGCCTTACTGCTGGTGTAGCGACTAGTTCGCTTAATTTGGGTGTTACAACTAATTGCCTTGAGCTTGTAGCCACTGGACCAGCGTCTGGTGAGGTCGAAATTCTCGATGCTATCCTGCGTATGGGGCAGGCGCTGGATGAACAGAATATCCCGGAGACGGGACGTTGGCTTGTTATCCCGCCGTGGGCAGCGTCTCTGATTAAGCGTTCCGAGCTTCGTCAGGCTTACCTGTCTGGCGATGCAGTGAGTATGCTTCGTAACGGTCGCATCGGCATGGTGGATCGGTTTACGATTTATACGTCGAACCTACTTCCGAAGGCTGGTGATACGGGTGTTGGTGCAGCACTTACAACCGGCGAAACCGTGTTCTACGCTGGTCATCCGCATGCACTTACGTTTGCATCCCAGATGACCAACATGGAAATCATTCGCTCCGAGCGAGCGTTTGGTGACTTCCAGCGTGGACTTCAGGTGTATGGCTGGAAGGTCATTGCGCCGGAAGCGTTGGTACAGGCGATTGTACTTAGGGAGCTTACTCCCGGAGTGGCGAACCCGTAGGTAGTTTTACCTTGAACTGTACCCCCGGCTTTAAAGCCGGGGGTTACCCGTGGGGGTAAGATGCCTGCTCTCGATACAGTCGGGAAGATAGTAGATTACTCTAGGGTCCTGTTGCAGGACACGCTTGAGCCGTTTCGCTATCCTACTGCCGATCTTATAAACGAGCTTAATGCGGGACTTCTGGACGCACGCAGGTTGCGTCCAGATTTGTTTTTGTACACTTCTACTGATGTGCCCTCTTACTCTGCGACTAGTGAGATTGTTGATATAGATCAGCAATATCGCATGGCGTTGGTGTATTTTATTGCGGGGCAGGCACAGCTACGTGACGAAGAAGACGTTACGGATGTTCGCGCCATAGCTTTCATAAGTAGGTTTACTACTATGCTGACTGAACCCATGATGCCACAAAGCATAGCTAGGTAGGAGCTAGAGTGAGTGCACAGCTTGATCGTTTTATGAACGATGCGCGCATGCGCCTACCCGGTGCATCTGACGATGCTATTAAGTGGGAGCTGTTTTACACGCTGGATGACTTTTGCAAGGAAACAAACGCGTGGCAGGAGAAGATTATTCTTCCCGTCGTCCACGATCAGTTTGAATATGAGATAGAGCCTGAAGAGAACCGCGCGAGAATTATAAGACTTCTTTCTGTCACTGCAGGTTCGGGCATAGACGAGCGGCCAATCTATGATGTTACGCTACCTGAACCAGAGTTGCTTGTGTTGCATCGTGACCCCGGCGTCCCTCCTGAGGGTACCACTAACGAATATAACGTGCTGGTGGCTCTTACGGTCGTTGATCCGGTGGACGCTAACGACTCTCTTCCTGATTTTCCTGATTGGTTTTTCATTCATTATAAGCAGGAAATTACTGATGGGGTTTTATCCCGGATGATGTCACAGCCTGCCAAGCCCTACTTCTCGCGAGAGGGCTTTTTGTATCACGGCAAGAAGTTTCGTAATAGTATGTCGAAGGCTCGCGTAGCGGTGAACCATCAGAATACATACGGCGCGCAGCGTTGGTCTTTCCCGAGGTTCGCACAGTGTGACACACGATGACCATTTGGCGTGGCTCACATTATAACGTGGTTTTTAACCTCCAGCATTTGCCGGATGGCTTACCTGTGGATATTACCGGGTGGGCATTTAGGAGCCAGATACGGGACAGAAATTCCGACAAGGCAGTGATGATCGAGCTTACGACCGAGAACGGCGGCATAGTTATCCTTAATGCTTCTTCCGGGATGTTCGAGCTTGTAATAACTTCGGACCAGAATGAAGACTTTTCACTTGGTAACGTGGTTGGTGATATTTTTCGTATGAACGGTGCCTCGGGACCTGAGAGGTTATTTGGCTTTAGAGATCGTGTGAGGAGGCCAGTTACCCGCAATGAATAAGATCGTTACCTACAGCGTAGACTCTGATTTTGAGATTGAACTCGATCAGAACACAGAAGTAACTGTTGTTCTTGGCGCTGTTGGTATCTCGGGTCCTGCTGGTCCTCCGGGTCCTCCGGGTCCTCCCGGCACTGAACCCGGTCCTCCCGGAGATACCGGCGTTACTGGTCCCCAAGGAGAAGCTGGCCCAGAAGGCCCTGAAGGTCCGACTGGTCCCGCTGGCCCTGCAGGGGCTGTGGGTGCATCCCTTTTAATTAAGGGTACAGTAGTTGATGAAGTAGACCTTCCTGATACTGGGAACACTCTAGGAGATGCTTATACTGTTACATCGTATGATCCTGCGCATTTGTTTGCATATACTGGCTTGCCTGATCCTGATGATTGGGTAGATACAGGTACGTTTCAGGGGCAGACAGGGGCTACTGGTCCAACTGGACCAGCAGGTGCTACTGGCGCTACAGGTCCAATTGGTCCCAAAGGTAATACCGGTAATACTGGCGCTACGGGTCCTGAAGGTCCAGTCGGTCCTACTGGTGTTGCTGGCCCAATAGGGCCAACAGGCCCTACTGGTGCTACTGGTCCAGCTGGTGCTACTGGTCCTGCCAGTACTGTTCCAGGACCTACAGGACCTACTGGATCGACTGGTGCCACTGGTCCTACTGGTCCTGCTGGTGCAACTGGTCCTACTGGTTCTGTTGGCCCCGCTGGCCCTACTGGCCCACAAGGCATTAAGGGCGATACGGGTGGAGGCGTTCGTGTACTAGGGTCTGTTTCTGCGCTTGTGGACTGCCCTACGACAGGTAATGCTCTTGCTGATGCCTATGTCCTTACGTCTTTTACCCCGGATCATTTGGGTGTTTGCACCGCGCTTCCGAATACATGGCTTGATGTAGGTGTGTTTGCAGGGCCTACGGGCGCTACTGGCCCTGCTGGTCCTACTGGCAGTACTGGTGCTACCGGTCCTGCTGGTGGTGCTGGCCCACAAGGCCCTATTGGTCCCGCTGGTCCCGGCGTTATTCCCGGCGTCATGCCGGGAGATGCTGCTAAATTCCTTAAGAAAGGACCCACTGGCACTACGGATACACAGTGGAATTTTGTTACTAAAACTGACGTAGGGCTTAGCAACGTCGATAATACATCGGATGCCAGCAAACCTATTTCTTCTGCAGGAGTAACTGCGCTAGCAGATAAGCTTGCTAAAGATGGCTCTATAGCCATGACTGGTAATTTACCGGCTGGTGGGTTTAAAGTTACTGGACTTGGAGCACCGACAGCTAACACGGATAGCGCTACGAAGCTCTATGTAGACGACTTAACGGTTACGGTTCCGCCAAACTTGACATCGTGGATTGGGCCACTCTCGCACCCATCGCTGCCAGCACCACCGAAGATCAAGGCGAAGGGTGTCGAGCGGGATATCTTCGAGTTTGCAGACGGGGCGGTGCAGAGAAATGCATCGTTAGGCTCATCCGACTACACCGCCGTATTTGAAGCTGCTTTCCAGAGCGGCGAGTCAGTGTTTTTGCCAAATGGAGCTTATGTGATCCGCACCCCAATACTTTTGGGGAGTGCGAGCTTGGGCGACCCACCTAGCGACGCTCCGATATGCTTTCGTGGGCAGGGGTCTGGCTCTAAAATTCAAGTGTGGTCGGGTATGACGGCGGAACTCGCGTCTATCTTCCAGATACATGCGACGGCTACTCCCACTCTCGCTAACATCATCACGCACACTTTTAGGGACCTGCATTTTAATGCACAGGCTATAACGGCGGCACATCCCGAAGGTGGAGCAGCTCATGGGCTGAGTATGTTCGACTTGGCGTTTTCAAAGGTATTATTTGACAACTGCCTTTTCCTCGGGGGCACGACTACACCAACTGGAAATCTGGTAGGGGCCGGTTACATCGACTCGTTTATCAACACGCACCAATGCTATGGAGAAACATATACGGGGTGCGTGTTTGTGGGCGCGACTGACTCGGGAATTTATGCAAGTGGCGATTTGAGTGACTTTGACAGCAGGTTAGAGGATATGGACGGTGTAGGCGGGCTGGTGGATAATTGTAAGTTTTGGAGGTGTAGCAACGGTGTATCGTTGAAGCGTAATTATAACGACATGACCATCCGCAATTGTCGGATGGTCGAGTGCTCGCGAGGAATTGCTTCTGGGACTAGTGGAAGTCCGGTTGTGCTTGCAAGTCACGGGAAGAGGGTGATCATAGAAAACGTCAAGATGAAGCGGATGATCTCTCGCCCAATCTGCTTGTATGGATCGCCGGGGGTGTCCATACGGGATGTGGAGATCGAGGACTTTGGGGCGACGTTGACAGGGACATCAGGGTCGACTTCGGCGGATGGTGCGGAACTCGCAGCAGTAGAGCTGTCAAGCTGCCCCGACTGGCGTATTGACAATCTTACGGTGCGGCAGACGGGGGCTTACGCAAAATTGCAAACTAGTTTAGGAGCGGCACCTACTGATGGACCTATTGCCCTGAAAATTGGGAAAGACCCGGACTATGCCGACGGATCGACGGGTGGCATCGGCACGCGGATGAAGTGTTACGGAGTGTATCGGGCGGTATTGGAAGAGGGGTGGGACGGCGTTACCGGTACCCCTGTGAACGCTGATACTGGCGCTAACTATTTTAACATGACTAATAACTATGGGGGTCGGACTAGTACGCCGTCTCCGGCACCGGTCGTTCCCAGTGTTATTGTTCAGCCCACTCCTACATCTTCTCCTACAGTATCAGGTTCGATCTACCAAGGTAGATTGCTTACCATGAAGAAGACAATTGATATCGGTAATATCCTCGCGGGCGCGCGTGCCTCTTTCCCCATGACCTTGACCGGCATTAAGCCGGGGGATGTGATTGAGGGCTGGTCTGCTGCCTCGGCAACAGTTACGGATTACCCGGAGGGATTGGTTATTAATCCGCAGATTTCCGGGGACGATACTATTCTTTTCTTTCTGCACAATGTTTCTACCGTCTCAGGTGGTATCAACGTGCCTGAGCTGACTTATACCGTTAACGTGCGGCTGTCGCGACCATCATAAAAATTACCCGCACGGGTAATATGGGAGGTAATTTTGCCCATTACTGTAAAGCACTTTAAGGTAAGTGATAAAGCGGATGGACAGGACGTTTCCCTGTTGCAGCCGTCTGACTGGAATGAAGATCATGTCTTTAAGGTAAACACCAAGAGTTTGGTAGGGAACAGCACTACTACTTTATCTGATGCAGATAATATTAGAGTTAGTTCTGATTTTAAATTGGAAGATGGTATGCTGAGCCTCGATGTTTCGGATGGGGCAATAGTAACTGCTAGCGCTACCGATGATACTTTTCAGTCTCGTGTACTTACTGCCTCCCCTACGGTTTCGTGGGAGCTGCCTGCTACGCCTGCTCCTCCTGCTGACGGTCAGGTAAAAGCAAACGTCGTAGATAGAAGCATTACGCTTGCCAAAATGGAGCTTGGTCCGACAGGAGGAGAGATACTTTATTACGATAAGACTAGTAAGGCCCCTGCTAGGTTGCCTTATGGCACGAAGGGCATGGTGCTGCAGACTGGCACTGCTGAAGTTACCGGTCCCCCTGTTGTAGCTGCTACTAACCCCGCTTGGGTGTTTTCTGGTTTTCCGCATGCTGTTCTTCAAGGGCAGAAAACTAGTACTGAAGGCGGCATTAATGCTACGGCTTGGACAACGAGACTGCTAGCTACAGAGCTTTATGATCTGTTTGATCTGGTGCTGATCCAGACGGAGGGCACTCCTGCGGTAGGCACAAACAGATTTCGTTTGGTAGCTGGAACTTATGTAGTGGAGTGGAGCGCTCCAGCGTTTTCAGTAAATGTACATCTGACTCGTCTGTTAAATTTTACAGATACAGTTGTACTAGGGTATGGGACGACTGAGTTTTCTTATGCCCAGAGTGCTCATGATACTACTCAAACCCGGTCTGTTGGTATCGCTAAATTTACCATTGCGGCTGGTAAGGACCTAGTGCTCCAGCATCGGGCCACCGTTGCAAATACTGCGAATGGACTTGGTATTGTTAATTCTTTTGCGACAGGAAGCCCGGATATTTTTAGCGTGGTAAAAATCTGGCGGGTGGCGTGACGGTGAGATGGGCGCACTCATTGTGCTGGCAATGATGATGTATCTAAACGGGCACCATCCCAAGGAGCATTACTTGCCTCCGAAAGGCGAAAATCTCCAGCATGATACTTGTTGTGGCTATCGGGGTTGTGATCGACATAATCACTTTTCTGGCCGTTACTGTGGTCAACCGTGGGAGAATGATCCAAGATGACAAGTGATATCATGCAGTTCTTCGCGTATGCGCACTTAAAGCCGCAACTGAAGGAGATCAGTCGTCCTTTTGGAGAGCTGGCTGAATGGATTACTGAGACGCTACCAGACAATGCTGAGCGTACTACCGCTTTGCGTAAGCTGTTGGAAGCTAAGGACTGCGCAGTGCGTGCTTTGCTCTATATGGAAGAGAAAGTACAACTCTCTGGGCAGCGTCGTGACTATAAGAAAGAAGGAGACGACGATGGGTACAGAGACCTATCTGCAGGAGACTGAGCCACAGCAAGAGGATTTGTTTATTAAGCTTTTACCGGAGCATATGACACCAAGGTACATCGTGCAGGTAAGTGATAACCCTGACGATCTACCGCCGCCTCCACTTAAACCCGCTAACTACGACACAAAGGAGAATGGAAATGGCTAGGGAAATGCTTAGAACTAAGGATGTTGATAATGCGCCCGCTGATGCCTCAGGGCTTGTTGAGCCTGTATACGATGTGGCAGTTGACGAGCTTAACCAAGAAGAAATTCAAATACTGGCTACTGAAGTAGAAAAAGAGAAGCGTCAGGTAGCACTTGACCAGCAGGATATAGACCAGAAGGCGTTGGCGATAAATTCCAAAATAGCGACCGAGGAAGCGTGGGATAAGAAAGTCGCTAAGGTGGAAGCCAAGGTCAATAGGATTGTAGCCCCATTTAAAGGATACGAAGACAGAAAAGCCGACGCTAGAAAATTGGATGAAGCTCAGCTAAAAGTATATGAAAATGAAATTAATAGTAAAGAAAAGGCTGAAACTAAAAGGATTGAGGCTCCAAAAGCCGAGCCTAGGAAGGCCGAAGTAAAATAAGTGGTCGCCTATAAGGTTGATACCTTTGGGGGTATGATCCCGGCAATGAGCGATGAGCTTTTGCCGGGTTATGCCGCTGCTTTGTCTGAAAATACGTGGTTGTACTCTGGGAGCTTGGTAGGTTTACCGGCTCCCAAATTCCTCAAAGATTTGCTAATTCCTGACTCTGGTAAGGTCTATCGTATTCCTGCTTCGTATGATCGTTCTACGTATCTTTATAATTCGATCTGGATAGAATTTACCAATATAGACACGGACGTAGTTAGAGCACCTGTGTTTGGCGATGTGCATGATAGATACTATTATGCTTCCACTTCTTTTCCTCCCAGATATAACACCCGTGCACGCATAAAATCAGGTACGGAAGGTTCAGTAGAGGCTCGTGCTTGGCTATTGGGTGTACCTACGCCAACTGAGCCGCCGGACCTTGTGGTGACTGGTGGTTCTATTGAAGCTGATAATGTACGCGTGGCTACGACTGTGGCTGGCGTGTTGGCTACGGATTATTGGGAAGGTAAAACAGTAGACAGCATTAAACTCGTTAAGGACGATAGGATTTTTATCAAGGACCAAGCTGGTTCTATTGCCTACGAGAACGGCATTTATATCGTTCAGGCTGGAGCAGGGACCGACCACCTCACGCCTGTAGCTCCGATCCGTGCTACCGACATGAACACCGGAGATAAGTTTCCAAGTAAATTTTTTAAGGTTATGGAAGGCACCGTTAATGGCGGTTCTTCTTGGAAGATCACCAACCCGCCGCCCCCCTCATTAGCTCCTGTTTTAGGTACAGACCCTATTACATCCGAGGAGGTCTCATTATTACCCCTGCAGGTAACAAGGGCGTATGTTTATACATGGGTAACTGAATACGACGAGGAAAGTGCTCCCAGCCCGCCTGCTTTAGTTACAGGCATACAAGACGGTGCGTGGGAGCTTAGCGGTATAAGTCCGCCGCCTACGTCGGATCAGGGGTTTGTAGTTGATCCAAATGCTGAACGGTGGATAACTAAAACAAGAATATACCGTACGATCACTTCTAATCAGGGGGTAGCTTCGTTTTTCTTTGTAGCAGAACAAGCGTGCACGTTACCTACTTACAATGATACGCTTAAAGACGACGAAGTATCGACTAATGCGCAGCTTGAGAGTTTCTCTTGGACGCCTCCACCACCCGACTTAGAAGGTTTTGTGGTGATGTGGAACGGGATTATAGCGGGGTGGCGAGAGAACGAATTATGGATGTGTGAGCCGTATCGCCCGCATGCATGGCCAGCTTCATATGTTTTGACGATGGAATATCCGATAGTTGGGCTAGGCGTTGCGGGCCAGACTTTAGTTGTTTGCACTGGTGGTAACCCGGTTACAGTCAATGGCTCTCTCCCGGAACATATGACTACTGCCAAAGTAGCTGCCTTTGAGCCGTGCACCTCACGTGGTAGTATTTTAAGCTCAGATGCAGGCGTGTTGTTTGTAAGCCCGAATGGGTTAGTTCTTTGCAATCAGACAGGCGCAGCTAATATAACCAAGGATTTGCTGACACGCGACAAATGGCGGAAATATACTGGCGAAGCAAAATTAAGAGCTGCTTGGCTGGGGTCGGCTTATTATGCGTTCGGTAGTATAAGTCCGGGGGTGTTTGAGCTTACTGGACCTGTTGGTATACCTGTTGGTAGCACCTCTGAGCATGGTGGGTGGGCTGGTTCGCATAATGATTTTATAGTAACTGGACCGAGTATGGGGAGCGGTTTTACTGAGGGGTTTGATCTTGGATTTGGTGGTCCTGGTTCTACGAATACCCCAATGCCCGATTGGATATCCAAGTTTGACGAGACGGGAGCACGCAACGGGATACTCATTGATCCTACGAACCAACGGATTGCGTTTAACCTTCTTACAAGTGAGTTACCTGTTTTAGGGGTGCAGAATGATCCGTGGTCTGGTGAAGTACTTATACTGAGAGATGGTAAAGTTAGTTGGTTGGACGTTAGCAACGTAAACAACTCCGTAGAACCCGGACGTTGGAAGTCCAGAATATACCAAACCCCAGATAAGAAAAACCTAGCTGCAGCTAAGGTTTATTTTAGGGAGACGTTTGAACTTCCTGAGTTAGGCACGTTAAGAAACACTTCTCCTCAGGAAAAACTGGGACCAAACCAATGGGGTCTGTGCAGGTTTTACGCTGACGGAAGATTGATTTATACTCAAGAGCTAAGAACTTCTGGTGAACTATGGAGACTTCCTTCGGGGTTCACGGCGGATTTTTGGCAGTACGAAATAGAGACAAGACTTAAGATACTTAACATTCAGATCGCATCCAGTGTGAAGGAGCTTGGAAGTCAATGAAAATTCCTACTAAAGCTCCTGCACGACATAATAAATTTACGGCTATTCCCGAGCCAAAGCCCACTATCGAAAGCTTAGTACAGGTGTGTAATGCTCTTAAGGAAGCGGTGGAGATAATAACCAATCAACGCTCGCGCGGGCAAGGACGTACAGCGTCTCCAACATGGGGTGAGCTTGTCAATGCAGGTGTGGTAACTGAAGATCAGCTACCTGCACTGCAGGATGGTAGGGTGGTTGAGTAAAGAGCGTGATTGAGTTTGGTAGAGCTGACCACGGGAAGAGGATTGCGGAGGCGGCTGGTTTTATATGTGGCCCTAGCGATATTGTTATTAGTCGGACGGACGAATGGGGGAAGCTCCTCGGTGGGGTTGTTTATTATGACTATACGGGAAAAAGCATATCAATGCATGTTGCTGGTTTTACTCCTAGATGGATTAATCCTGAAATGTTATGGGTTACTTTTGACTATCCGTTTGTTCAGTTGAAGTGCGCTTCGATATTTTGTCAGATACGATCTAGTAACCTTAAAGTTCTTGAGTTTGTTAAGAAAATAGGATTTAAGCGGGAAGTTGTAATACCTGAAGTTTTCCCCGATGGGGACATGGTAGTTGGCAGACTAAGAGCTGAAGAGTGCCGGTGGCTTAATATCAAGCCTAGGCATATTACCTCTGGAGGTAAGAATGGGTGGAAAGTCTAGCGCTCCATCGCCGCCAGACTATGGTCCTCTGATCAAGGCGAACGAGAAAACTTCTGCGTTTGCGATGAAGCTCGCCCAAGACCAATGGGATTGGGCAAGGAAAGTCTACGACGAAAATAAGGGACTGATGACGGATACAAATACCTCGTTTTTAAAGTCAATGGAAGATGCACGTATAGCGAGTGAAGAAGATAGACAGAGATATAAAAATATCTACCAGCCGCAGGAAGATCGTATGGTTCACGATCTTCAGACTTATGACACACCTGAAAGACGTGACAAGGAAACGGGTGCAGCTCAAGCTAATGTAGCGCAGCAGTTCCAAGGAGCACGTGATCAGGCTACGGCTCAGCTAGAGTCCTATGGTGTTAACCCAAGTGCTACACGCTTTGCCGCTATGGACAAGGGCATGCGTGTTCAAGAAGCTATGGGTAAAGCCGCTGCAGGGACTAACGCAGCAACAAGCGTAGAGGACAAAGGGCGCGCACTCAGAGCCGCAGCCATAGATATTGGTAAGGGCTATCCGGGGTCGTATACTGCTGCGGGACAGCTAGGTATTAACGCTGGTGGGCAAGCGCAGCAAGGAACCAACCAAGCTTATCAGACTGGTGCACAAGCTATGGGCACCGGCCCTGAATGGCTAGGCGGTTCTAACCAAGCTTTAGGAAATTGGGGCAACGCACTTAACAACCAGTACACTAACCAGCTCGGGCAGTTCAACGCTAACCAGAGCGCGTCCAGTGGGTGGGGGAGCGCCTTGGGCATGCTTGGCGGCATGGCGTTGAAGCATTGGGGCTTTGATGACGGCGGCGCTGTATCCCCGGAGATGAGCCCCTCTAGGGGCGCGGTGGAAGACGATGTGCATGCCGCAGTGAACGTGGGTGAGTTTGTTGTCCCTGCAGATACTGTGAGCTGGCTTGGTGAGAAGCATTTCCATAAACTGACTGAAAAAGCGCGAGAAGAACGTGCTGAAGCGCAAGCCGTGCCGACAGATATTCAGCCTACTTACTCGTAGAGGTAAACTCCGATGCCCTTCAATCGCGAGCTTGAGGACTTCGCTCAAGCGTTCTCTTCGGGTTACGCTGGGGCTAAATCTCCAAATGAGCGAGAGGCAGAGAAGCTTAATCTTGAAAAAGGAAGGCTTGAGGTAGGACACCTTCCAACGCAGTATGCGAATGAAGATGCGCAAGCTGCTGCTACGCTAGAAAGTACGAACACTACAAATAAATTCAATTTGCTTAAGTTGCAAAACCTTCCGACAGAACTAGAACAGGCAAATAAACTAGCTGGCCTACAGATAGAGAGTGCAGGACAAGACGTTGAAGCTAAGAAACGTGCAGCACTGCGCGAGCCAATAGATAACGCACATAAAGATGCGCTGTTTGACCTTGAGAAACAGCACGATCAAAACCTTATTACAGAAGATGAGTATAAGGCAGGGCGTCGTGTAATTGATGACGCATATACAGATAAGATAAATAAGCTTAATTTAGGAAAAACTGAACACGAGCTTAACCTAGCTGCAGAACAAGATACTCCTGAAAGAAAAGCGGCAAGAGATAAAGTAGTAGCTGCTGAAGTAACTTCTGCAGAGGCTAAGGCAAAACTAGATGCATTGAACGCATCTCCTGAGAGCATTGCAAGAAACGAGGAAATTAAAAAAGAGGAGTTGAAGAAAGCTAAGGCAGATAGAGAGTACCAAGAAGCACTTACTGCAGCTAAGCGACTTGAAATCGATAACACATTTAACTTTGCGGACTTTTATAATAATCAAGCAGGATCAGACGTAGACTTTGGTACGCAAGCCGTGCCTGAGGGGCCAGCTAGTTCAACAGGTGTGGACCCGAATACAGGAATGAACACGGGCGCGGGGCCAAGGATAGGTGGTTCTGTTCCGGGTCCTACCAGTGCGGTAGACGTTCCTTCTACAACTACCGTTGCTTCTGCGGCAGCTGTTCCTCCTGAAAGCCCTCCCGGTAGCGAGGCAATTGTTGGTACATTTAATCCCCCGGATTTGGTGGGACCATATGAGGGAGCAAACCCGGAACCGGCTCCTCCAGAAGAAGCAGTACCCGCAGATACTGGTGGTGGCATGAACATCGATGCAGAACGCGGTGCCCCCGATATGCGCTCTCCATCATCCGCACCGGGGTCGGTATATCCAACAAGTCCAAAGGCAGACCCGGCACAAGCAACCCTTCAGAAAGCTAAGACTACGGGCAAGCTGACCATACCCGATCTTATAGACCTTGGCATAAAAGTTACGCCAGAGGCGTTAAAACATTCAGCCGAGATGAGTGGTCTCATGGGGAACGAGTCAGCAGTTGATACACCAGAGACAGACCAGATGCATGCCAGCTGGCTGAACGGGGCTAACGGCGCAAACCCTGCCACTGCCGAGATGGTTCTGGCTACTATGGACGAAGCCACCGATGGTAAGCTTAACCCCAAAGAAAGGCTTATGGCTACCATTGGTGCTGGGTATTTATATCATTCGGCGAGGGGAGAACCTGAGAAAGCTAAGGGGTATGCCATCGGTATGGTGGAATACGGCAGGCACCTTGCTGGACAGTATTCTGCTTTTGCTAAAGCTGCTGCCCATAGTGGTGATCCAGATGCTACCGCCATGGCAGCTATGCGTGCCTACGCGCATGTCGGGAATGGTAAGACCCTTGATGTGTCTAGGGCACCGGATGGGGAACATTTTATAGCTCATATTACAGACCTGAAGACCGGTAAGACTATTCTCAAGCAGCTTATGACGCCAGACGAAGTAATGGCGCAAGCCATGAAGACAACACCGGATGCAGTCATCCCCGAGATGTTGTCTGCTGCTGGCGAAGAGGACAAGACAATAACACGTGCCGATGCAGTAGTTCTTAGCAGTCAGACTGGCATTCCCGTTGATGTAATTGATGGTATGACCATGGCAGGGTTTACTGCGTACCAGCAAGGAGAAAAGAATAAAGCAGACAGTAAGCCGAAGGTTTCTGCTATTAGCATGGACGACGTAGAAGCTGCGCAGACGGCTATAAATCAGACAGCCGATACGCTCATAAAGCGTGATGTAGACCGTAAGACGGGTATAGCAGATTTGTTTGATGTTCCTAACGCTAGGGATAACCTTGTTCCTGTTGCGGCTGACATAATGGTGAGGAATACAGATAAGGTTATTAGTTCAGACCAAGCCATACGGGCAACCAAGTACCTTGTTGAAAACGGCCTTCCTGAAAAAATGGAGGAGTATGACGATAATACTTGGATCATTAATGTTCCCGGTCAGCGCCACGTTAAGCTGGACAAGGGCCGTGCGGATATGATCATAGCCTCGCATGATCAGTATCTGGCTAATAAGAAACTCACCGCATCCGAGAAAAAGGAAAGGGCTGATAAGGACGCAGCTGATAAAGCGAGAGACATGGAGTGGCGTCAAAGAATACAGGAAAACGTGCAGCGGGGGGACGAGGCTGTGTATCCACAGATTGGGCCGGGAGCTGTGGACGAAAGTGATCCTACTAATTACCCACCGATGGGTCCTGAAGCAGTGCCTGCTGGGCCTGCGCCACCTATTGCGAATGCACCGCCCCGCAGGCGTTTGTATGTGCCACCCGCTAGTGTGATACCGCAAAATCAATCTGAGCCTTGGTACTGGAGGATGTTTAATAATTAGTTACCTTTGAAGGTAAGAAGTATGGCCCAGCTTAAATTTATCGATCCCTACGAGACCCCGGATCAGCAACACGCTGACGATCTGGCTGGCGATGTTTCGTGGGGTGATTATGCTACGGCTCTAGCTGCCGGCTCTACGGATGTAGTTGGCTCGATACCCGCCGTAACTCGCTGGATAGGCGAGAGCATGCCCGAAGATAGCCTGTTTGGGCAGATGCTTGTTAACCGTGGCCGGTATCATGAGCGCAAGCTGAATGAGACTGCTGAAGATTTAACTTCCAGCATGAGTGACTCTGCGCAAGCCAGATCACTTGCTACGATAGGCTCCAGTGATTTTCTAGCGCATCCGTTTAGCTCGCTTGCCCTGAAAACTACTAGAACTGCTCCAAGCATCGCAGCGTCTATTGGGGCTACGTTGTTCACTGCTGGCGGTGCGCCTTCTATGGCGGCTATCGCAGCGGTAAGCGGTGGGTTGAGTGCTGGTGAGACACTCAATGAGATGTACACCGCCGTAGACAACATGGACGATAAGGACCTACGCAAGTCCAGCACCATTTATGACGGCTATCGCAAACGTGGTTTATCTGAAGATCAAGCGCGCAGAGAACTAGACCGTGCAATGATCGGCTACAAGCCGTTTGGCTTGTTTGCACTAGGCGCTGTGACAGGTGTTGTCGGTCCCGCCGGGCAGATTGCCGGTGTTCTAGGCAAAGCTGGTCTTGGTAAAGCCGCAACCGAAGTTGCTAAAAGAGGTATCCTCAAGCGCGTAGGCATGGAAGCAGCGCAAGGAGCGGGTGCTGAGTTTGTACAAACGGGTGCTGAGCAGTTCTCGCAAGAAAAAGCTGCTGTTGATGTAGGGCTTCAGTCAGATATTAGATGGGGTAATGTAGCAAGCGCTGCAGCGGAAGGCGGCTTGATTGGTGGTATCCTTGGAGGTCCCACTGGTATTAAATCGCACACCAACGCCAACCCGCGTCCCGAGCCAGACAACCCCGCCGCAGTTGAAGTAGAAACCGCAGTAAAGCCCAACCAAGCCTCTGTGCCGGCTAGAGCCTCTAACACACAAGCTTCTCCCCCAATCGTACCTCCCACTGGGACACACACTGCATCTACGTCCAGAGCCGCTACTATTCCCGGCGCTACGCCTAACCAGAAAAAACCAAAGGTCGCCCCCGGTGCACCTAGCCGCCCTGCCGCAGCAGCTGGAACTCCCGCTGCCACTACCGCCACAACGACCGCCACGCCCACCATTGGTACCGTGGCCGGGTTAGCCCCTAATACCTATACCCCTGCTTCTAAACCAGCTCCCCAAGCCTCACAGGGCGACCCTAAGGGGCTTGTAGCGGGCCAGACGGAGTTAGCTGCCCTAAACACCCAAGTCGCGCCTACGGGCATCTCTGGGGCTCCGGTGCAGGCTGTTCCTACAACGCCAACTGCACCGAGAACTACCGCTCAAGTCCAACGTGATGAGGGCGTAGGTTATGGTGAAGCTACTCGTATTGCCCATAGCGAAGGTAACACTTCAGGTATTACCCCTGCAGGTAATGTCGCTCCCCCCGCACTTACTCCTGCTGCTTCAGCGCCAGCTCCAACTCCTGTTCCACAGGTCCCCGCCCAGACACCCGGCGCAGGTTTTGGAGCTGGTCCTGAAGCAGCACCTGCCGTGCAGGGGCGTGTTTCTAATTTAGCGCCTAATACGGTTGAGGTCGCTGCTCCTGCTCCTGCTCTTCCCACCACAGGACGTGCACCACGTGTTCTGCAAGTTGCTCCAACCAAAGAGAACGCCGTTGAGATAGCTAGACAGAAAGCGGCTCGCGAAGTAGCAGCTGCCGCAGACGCAAAAGCTGAAGCTGCCGCTACTAAAGCCGCCGCAGACGCAGAAGCTAAAAAAGATACACACTATTCCATGATTGGCGTGGAGCCAGCTAAGGGGAAACAAAAAAGTCGTATCAATAAAGTTATTGACGATAGTGTTATTGCACGAAGATTACTGGATGATCGTCCGACCAATTCAACGGTCCCAACCACTGAAGAAGGAATAAATGCGCTTAAGTCTGAATTGGACACTGCTGTTAAGTCTGCTGTAGCGCAGGGTGCAGACTTACGTGGTCAGGTTGGTCATGTATCTACCCCGCACTCGCTTGTGTGGCTTCGGGAAGCGCAGGAGCTTGTTAGCTATCTTGATAGCAAAAAGAAAATTGAGTTAGTTAATAAACAAAAAGCTGTAGCAAGGTTTATTGATCGTGAGACAAGGATCAGGCTTGGCGAAGGGGTAGCTGTAAAAGCCGAGCGCGCGCTTGAAGCCGAACAGGCGCAAGCAACAAAAGGTAAAGGCAAGGGCCAAGTAACAGAACAAACCCAAGAAAGTGATGCCACTCCCGCTACATCTACCGCAACAAAGCCAATAAGTGTAGAAGCACCTACCGAAACAAAAACATTAGCCCGTAAAGCCGAGAAAGGCGGGGGTACAATAACAGTTGAGGTACCTAAGGCTGTAGAAGAAAAACCTGAAGAAGATTTAGAAGACCTAACTCAAAAGAGCGAAGCTATAGTCGAGCAGACTAGGGCACAAAAAATAATTGCTGATAAAAAAGCCAAGGAAGCAGCCAAGCAAGCTGAAGCCAGAAAAAGAGGCGAAGCAGCGCGTGCAGCGATAGAGGCTCGCACTGCAGAAGCGAATAAGAAAGCCGCAGAGGCTAAGGCGGCTGAAGCAGCTAAGCCTAAGCCCTTACCTCCACAGGTAAGTGAAAGGGTAGAAGCATCAAAAGAGAAAGCTGCACAGAAAGAAGCGGCTCAAGAGGCGAAGAAACCTCCTAAAGCGCGCAAGAAAAAGACAACAATAGTTGCGCCTAAGGCTTCTTCTCCGGCAGCGTCCTCTGCAGATTTTGCTGCACAGGTTAAGGCGGAAGTAGAGCCTAACCCCTCAGATGCGCAGATACTTGCAGACAACGCTTCTAAAGCGCATGTCTCTATTGAGGGCATGCCGCTTGCTATTGAGACGGCAGCAAATACTGAACGTCAAATAATTACCCCTACGGGTAGTCGTATTGGTAGGCTTTATAAATATGCCTACGGGCATATATTGGGGACAAAAGCTCCTGACGGAAATCCCATTGATATCTTCTTGGGGCCAGAAGCTTACCCAAATAACCCTAAGCTAGAGGGCCTTCCTGTCGTTGTTATCGATCAGGTAGACCCGGATACCAAACTTCCTGACGAACCCAAGGTTATGTATGGGTTCGAGACGGTTAAAGATGCAGTAGCCGCTTACGAGGATAGTTATCCGCGCGGTCCAGAGCGTCGTGGCGACGTTACGCCGATGACGCCAAACGAGTTCAAGCAATGGAGGATATCCAAGCAAGAAAACAAGAACGCTCAGGAGCCCGCAGGAGCGCCTGTCAGCGAGCTTGACGCGCTTATTGCAGAGCAGACTGGAGAGATATCTGCAGAAAGGGCAGAAGATTTAGAGAGTGTCCTAGATACTGACTTAGAGGCTTATGGTGACACACAGCCAAGAAGACTAAGGCTGGCAAATGATACTTTTGATGAGTTTAACCAAGTACCTTTAGAGGATCAGGTTGCTGCCTCACGGGGACGCGCCGCACGCCAAGAACTGGAAGTAGCAGCTGTATCGTCAGACATAGGTACAGTGTCGAGTTTTCTTGATGCAGGCGTTCAACAGCAGAACAGCAAGGAGCGCGTTGGTTACGGACTAAAAGAGCGTGCACTTTTTCCGCATGTAATGAGACGCATAAAGGCGCTGGCTGGAGATGTAAAAGTATATGTTGTGTCAGGTAAAGATTTACAAGGAAGGCTTGGTAAGGGCGCTAATGTTGCTGGGTTTTATAGCGATGGAGGTGGCTATATAGTTGTTAATGGGGACTTGAGCCCCATTCAGTTTGCTAGGACGGTTCTGCATGAAGGTATTCATGCAGCGTTCGTAAAGGCTACACTCGAACATCCTGAGCTTATGGTTCAGTTGGATAAAATTCTGGAGGAAGGCTACGCCAAGTGGAAGAGTGTACCGGGTAACTACCTTAATGGTAAGTTGCCTTATGGCCTGACCAGTATCCATGAAATTCTTGCAGAGGCGCTTAGCAATCCACGCTTCCAAGAGTTTCTCTTAAATACCAAAGCTAGTAACGAGCTTGTTAAAGAGCTTGGGCTGGATGGCAAGTTCCGCTCAATGTGGGACGTGCTTATGCGGTTCATAGGCAAGATATTTAAGTTACCCAAGGCGCATGACTCGTTGCTCAGCGCAGTACTAAAAGTATCTTCCAAGCTTGAGCTTGCTGCGCCTGACTACGAAGGCGCAATATCTGATAAAGCCCTAGCTAACAACCTTCGCTATAAAGCGACAGGGTTGTTTCCCACTGACATAGAGTCAAGGTTCACAGATACTGTTGATCGCATCAATGAGAAATTACCCGCACGGGTAAAGAAGGTTCTTGGCACCGACGTTGCCCAACAAGATCAGGCAAACTCTCCTTGGCTCATGACTTTGCGAACGCTGGATCAATTGATCCAAGTCGCCAAGAGATATGGACAGCCATTTTATGAACACCTCCGCAAGGTGGGCGACACCATTGAGCGTATTCGCACCACTGCAGGGAAATACCTCGACGAGATGACGCCTCTCATAAACGAGAGCCATGGCTTAGAGCAAAAATACAAAGGCACTGATCTGTGGAAGAGGTTTGTTAATCTGGTTCATGCCGAGACCAGACTGCAGGTTTATTCTGACCGTGATCTCTCTAGCCAGAAACATCTTGGCAAGAACACTCTCAGGGGTGCACAGCCCAAAGCAGAGTGGAGGGAACTTAACAACGAGTTCAAGGCACTTGCGGCTGCAGCTCCTGATCTCATAGCCTTCCGCACCAAAGCGATGGATTTTTATAAAACATCTCAAAACAGGGAACGACTTGGTATTGTTAAAAATACTTTGGAGATTGCTGGGTTTCACGATCCGGCTCTTGCCCAGAGACTATTCGATGGCGACGAGACTGAAGACGATAAGTTGCTTCTTAAGCAGACCTACGATCACATCAAGGATGCCGCAGAGCTTGCCAAACTAAAAGGCCCGTATTTCCCCCAAATGAGAAGGGGCAATCACGTCGTCCGTGCGTTGTTTAAAATCGTCGCCCCGAAGTATGCGCTAAGGGCGCTGCCTGATGCGAACGGCGAAGTAAGAACTTGGGAGTTTGCCGGTAAGAACGCTCGTAACCAAGCGATGGACTTCGCAGAAGCGCAAAAAGGTACCGGCATGGTGGCTACTCCGGTATCAGTATGGGTAGATAAAAACACAGGCGAAAGATATTTTAACCTAGGTCAACCCGACGAAGTTCGCGTCCGTCCAGAAGACACTGATGCTGAACAACGGTTCAGGGTTACAGTACAAAACCGCTTCGTGGAGTTCTACGAAACAAAACGACAGGCACGTCAGGTAGCGGCTGCACTTGCAAGTGACCCAGCCGTAGATACTGATACTATTGCTCCGGTGGTCGAGAAGAGGTTTAACCCCGGCGACCGGCAAGCAGGCTTGATGTCGCATCAGCTAAGTGTATTGGCTGATAGCTTAGCTAAACGCCCCGGCTACCAGAACCTTAGCGACAATGAGAAGAACCAAGTTGTACAGGCGTTTAACACTGCCAGCCTTAGGTTATTATCTTCTACGCGCATACAAACAAAGCGCATGCAGCGTACGAACGTGCTTGGCGCTTCTAATGACTTCACTAGAAATCTAACGGAGTACTCGCAGTCTGTAAGTGGTTATCTGGCAATGCTGGATCACCAGAATGATCTTAACACAGCCATGGTCGCCGCCCGCAAAGAAGCCGATAGTTTCAGCGACTACAACAAAAGTGGTGGGCAAAGCTCTATCATGAACGTGATAGAGAAGCGCGTTAAAGGCGCTACTGCGTTTGATAATTCTGGTAGAGCCTACGAGTGGGGCAACAGGCTGCTGGCTCTAAGCTTTGCGTCCAAGCTTATTTCTCCCGCTACTAACCTGCTTAACTCGCTGCAAGTACCTATGGTGACCTATCCGGCACTGGCGTCAAGGTTTGGTCCGGGGCGTGCAGCGCAGATGCTGTTTAAGGTTTATAGGGAGATTGGCGTAGCGAACGTCCTCAAGCAAGGTATCGTTGCTTCCAAGCGCGCTATCACGCAGGGGCCGAACGCTGAAATGCCAAATATGGTAGAGGATATAATTTCCAGAGTAAAATCCCCGCAAGTGCGTGCCATGCTTAAGCATTTGATCGAAGTCGGTTCTATCGATGCGAATGCCGGTATAGAAATATCCGACCTGATCGAAACCCGCACGGGCGCTCTAGGCACGATAGATCATTATACAAATTATATTCATACTTTTGGCAGGCAGATGCCAAAGGCTATTGAAGCTGTTAACCGTACTGTTACTGCTATTGCATCTTATAATCTGGAGATGCAGCGCTCAGGCGACCATGATTTAGCTGTGAGGTTTGCACAGGAAACCACTAATACTACGCAGGGATTGTATTCACACACCAACGCTGCGCCAGTATTTAATCATCCTCTTGGAAGATTAAGTTTACAGTTTAAGAAATACGGGCAGCTAATGTATAGCATGCTTGGTCATAACATCGGCAAAGCTGTAATGAACGCTGAGCCGGGGGACCGCGCAGAGGCACTCAAGACGCTTGGTTATTTGCTGGGTACGCACTTTGTGATGGCAGGCGCATTGGGCCTCCCGCAGGAGCCGCTAAAGTGGCTTATTATTGGTGCGCGTGCAGCGGGCGCAAATGTATCATGGGCTGGCTTCGAGCACGGAGAACGGGAGTTTTTGTCCAGTATACTTGGGCAGGGACTTGGTGAGGTCGCTGCACGGGGTATAACCCGCGCACTCCCAGAAAGCTTCTCGTTTGATCTTAGCGGTCGTGCAGGCATGCAGGACTTGCTAACGTTTGGCGAACCACGCTCTGCAGACAAGCAGGACCTTAGTGCTTTCTTCTGGGATACCGCAGCTGGTGCGCCAGCGCAGATGCTGGGCGATTGGATAAAAGGCTCGCAGGCAGCATTGAATGGCGACATCGGAGAAGCCGCTCAGAGGTTCTCTATTATCAAGGTAGTCACTGACGCCATAAAGAGCTATAGAAATACTTCAGGCGAACAGAAGACCGCTGCTGGTTACGAAAAACTATCAGCCTATGGACTTGGCGAGACAGCGATCAGGGCGTTTGGATTTACCCCCGCGAGGGAGGCCGAAACCTCAGAAGCGAGAAACTATTTTGCACAGGCCACTAAAGCTGCATCTAAAGCCAGAGACGATCTTATGCATCAATGGTTTGAAGCAAGTCCTAGTGACCGTGGCAGGCTTTGGGGTACAGTAGAGAAGTTTAATTACGGTAAGACAAGGGACGAAAAGCTTACCCGCGCCGATCTTGACAAGTACGCAAAGCGTAGACGGACAGAAGAAAGATCAGGGCTGGTCAAGTCTGGGTTCAGGGTAACTCGTCGTGATACAGAGACATACAAGAAGCTCGGAAATACTTACAACATTAGCCCATAGGGGGTAATAATGGCAACGAAAACTAGAATAGAGTTTGGGTCTCTTTACAATAGAAACAGTGCTAGTCCCAATATGATGATGGGTATGCCGGTATCAGCAGTCGCCATGAGTGTTACCGGCACCGCCTCCACCACAGGGACAACTGTACCGGCTAACGTAGGGTGGGCGTTCATTACCGCTATTGATGGTAACGTGCTGGCGCTCCCCGGCTCTGCGCCTACGGTTACACAGACCACTGGTAAGCTTTGCCTGCAGGGGGTTGAAACGCCTATCGCCGTGCAGCCGGGGCATTTGATTTCGCTCATAGAATTAGCATAAAGCACTTGCATAATTACCTGTAGAGGTAAGATTTCGATGGGTTACTCCTACGGATACGGCTATGGGCACACTTGGAAAATAAGAAAAAAGCGAGGGGCCGCTGCTGCTCCTGCTCCTATGACTGTAATGCTCACTGCTCCACTGGAGGGGGCGGCTTTATCTGGCACGGTGACGCTGACAGCAGTGGGATCGGGTGGCACGCCGCCATACTACGGTGTGCAGTTTCTGCGCGATGGCACATCGGGGACTGGAGAGGGCGGAGTAGATTTAGGGGTTGATATAACCCCTCCATATTCAATTACGTGGGACTCCAATACAGCGGCTAATGGTCCGCATCTGTTACAGACTGCATTGTTCTCCGGGGATTTTTCTGCGTTTGCGTTCGATGAAATCAGTGTGACAGTTGCCAATGCTGCGCTGGGAGGAGGGATACTGCTGGAGAGCGAGACGAATGGCTGGGCAACGGACTTCCTCTACGCCACAGATGCGAATCGGGTGGCGCTGAAGGCAGCAGGGGTGATTACGTACTATGCTGTAAATAGCTTCTATCAGAATGCTGGAACAAGCCCGAAGATGGTCTATGATGTGAGCGGGGTGCTGGGCTGGTCGCCGCATAATTATGTGCGGATGTCGGAGACATTTGACAACGCTACGAATTGGGTTGCCGAAAACTGCACTATAGCAGTAAATGCTATTGCTGCGCCGGATGGGACGCTGACTGCCGACAAGCTTGTTGAAAACAGTGCCAATGGTTCACATGATTTACAGCAGGGTGGCATACCAAGCATTACGGGACAGATGTCGGTTTATGCCAAGGCGGCTGGACGCACCCGTATCCTGATTTACGATGCCACATCTGGGACGGGATACGGGTTTGACCTGACCACAGGCACCACGTTTGCGGTGAGCGGCATTCCTCCGGGTTCCGCTACAATACAGGACGCTGGTAATGGCTGGTGGCGCTGTTCGTTGGCGTGCGTGGGGGCGACAACCATTGGCGTTTATACATGCAACGGGACAATCTATTCCTACGCCGGCGACGGCGTGTCAGGAGTGTATCTCTGGGGTGCGCAGGTCGACAAGGGCTCCGTCCCGACCGCCTACCTCCCCACCACGACTACCGCCCGCGTTGGGCTGGCGCTCGACTACGACCCGGTGACGCACGCGGCGCGCGGGTTGCTGTGCGAGCCGCAGGCGACGAACTTGTGTCTGCAGAGCGCGGCTGGTAGGACGGGATTTGCATGGTCTGGTAACGGCTCGACATATACTCCTGCTCAACCAGACCCATCCGGCGGTAATGAGGCATTGTTGGTTGTTACTAATGCTAATTTAGGTATAAATGTAGGACAACAAGTTAATATTGGGGTTACAGCAGGACAAGTATATACAGGTTCTTGTTGGTGTAAAGGCACTGCCGGGCAACAGATTTATTTTTACCCGGATTCTGCGATAGCTTCATCGCAAGTAGTTGTTACATTTACTGGCAGGTGGCAACGAGTCAGCAAGTCATTTACAGCCGTTGCAACGAACGCTTATTTAACATTGGAGCGGTATGACAGAATTGGCAGTGCTCATTTACCAGATGTAACATTCACCATCTGGGGTGGACAGTTTGAGGCTGGCACTGTCGCCACCTCCTATATTCCGACGCTCGCCGCCACCGTCACGCGGGCGGCGGATCAGGTCAGCGTCACGCCGGCCTCGATCAACTACTCCGCCACGGCGGGGAGCTGGTGGGTGGAGACGTACCTGATGGGAGGTGCCGGAGACGAGTGGATCATCGGCTCGTCTACTGCTGCATCTCCCATGCTCTACAATTTGGGTGGGGTAACCATCAGAGACGGAACACAGATTTATATTCCGCCAGGGCCAGCAATAACGAACAACATCAATAAGCTGATGTCGGCATTCACGACCGGCAGCCGAGCCATCACCTATAATGGTCAGGCCCCGGTCACTGATACGGGGACAGTGACGAATTTGCTAAGCCAAAGCTATGTGGGATTTGGCAGCAGCACGGGAGGCTCGGGGAATGCGCTCGGCTACATCCGCCGGGTCCGCTACGTGCCGCGCCGTCCGACGAATGCAGAAATGCAGACCCAGACGACAACCCTGCCCTACACAGGAACTATCGCTTCCCAGGTGATGGTCACAGCCGCCGCTGCGAGCACCGGCGCGTCGGCCTCGTTCACGCCGCCCGCTAACTCCACGCTGGTCGCCTTTGTTTCTGCTCGTGGCGGGACAAGTGCAACCGCCACGACACTAGTCGACAGCCTCGGCTCCGTTTGGACAAAGATAGGGGACTATCAAGGCCCGCAGTCCACTGCGTTTATCATCACAGGGATATACAAACTGGCTATCGGTGCTGCTCCGGCGGCCCGCACTGTGACTGCCAGCGCGACAGTGACTGGGGTCAGCATGGGTTCGGGTTGTCAGGTTATATCCTGCACTGGGACTATAGGTGGATTGAACAATACCCAAGTCGGTACGTCTACAGTTGGACCATTGTCGCTAACTGTTTCTGGGGTTTCCATCCTTTCCTACTACATCCGGCAAACCACAGCATCTTCTATTGTCGTTCCGACTGGCTATACTGAGCTTGGTGGTGGTGCTCACATTCAATACAACAACATGACGGCGAGCGTTGCATACGACCTCACTTCGCCGGGAAACCAAAACTGGAATGGTGGCGGTAATGCTATGGCATGGGCTGTGGAGATAACCGGATGATAGATTTTCTCTTCCGCGCTACCACGCGCAAGGACTTCGAGGCGATGGCGCGCACGGCTGAGTTCATCGACGACGAGAACAAGCCGCTGCCGGGTATCGAGATCGACCCGACGCCGGGTACTCCAGAGTATGAAGTGGGGATACCTATTGTCGATGTACCGTCGCCGGACGAGATCACGCCACCGGTTATGAAGACCGACTACCACGCCAATGTTAGAGTATCTGGCGAGCGCGAGCAGCAGGAGATCGAGGGCCTCGACCAGACCGACGCCGAAGGTAAACTCCTGCCAGCGTCAGAGCGCACGCATTTCGGCATTGCCTTCAGTAATGCCGGTACAGTCGTGGCAGATGATACGACAGAGGGCGTGCAGTACGCCAACGTGGCGCTGATCAACGAGCAGACGATCGTCTCGCCGCAGCGGGTCTGGCAATAATTCTTACCTTTAAAGGTAATAGCTCCTATGGCTGCTAAAACTCGCGACACACTGAAGTCGGAAAACTCCTCTGACTTCCCTGACAACGTAGATGGGCTGATAACGCCTGCTAGTTTGCGTGGGCAGCTGGACGATATTATTGACAGCGCCATCTTCCCCGAGGATGGTTCTATTGCTGGTCCAGCTGGCCCACCCGGCCCGACAGGACCTACCGGTCCTAGTGGACCGTCTGGCGTATCAGGCGTTGATGGCGCAACCGGTCCAGCAGGTCCTGCAGGACCTCCCGGTCCAGCCGGTGCCGGTGTTGCGATCCTAGGCTCTGTGCCTGACGTTATTTCGCTGCCGGGTTCTGGCACACTAGGCGATGCGTGGATCGTACAAGAGTTTACGCCTTATCACCTGTTTGTCTGGGACGACATAGCGATTGACTGGAGCGATGCCGGTGTCTTCCAAGGCCCACAGGGCGTGCCGGGACCTACAGGACCGGCAGGCACTACCGGTGCTACGGGGCCAGCAGGACCAACAGGACCGGCAGGACCTACCGGAGCTACAGGACCGGCGGGGCCATCTGGTAGTGATGCTACGAACTACACCACCGTAGCGGCCATCGTTGCAGCTACGATACCCGTAGGGGTAAAGAGCATCAAGACTGCTGGTTACCAAGCAGTTGACAGCGTTACCGGCCTAAGCACACTAGGTATTGGTGCAGCTAGGTATCATAGGATAGATACCGCACCCAGCGGGTGGATGCTTACCCCCGATCTTCCTCTTCCTTCCGGCACTAGCCCATACAACCGTGGCTTCATCAGGTCGCTGGACCGCTTCACCTCTGCGGGTACAACGGACGCCACCAACGGCGGCTACTGGATGCTCGATATCGAGCAGGGTCTTACTGTCACCATGTTCGGTGGAGAGATAAGAACTACCGCTCAAACTGGCGGTACTGAGACAGTCAACGATGCAGCTATCCAACACGCGCATGTGTTCTGCAACAACGTGCAGGTAGGTTACTACGTCCCTCTTATTTTCCCAGTAGGCCGGTTCCGTGTATCCACCCAAGTAGAGTTCGTGAACGGCATGAACTGGAGGGGGGAGAGTATTGTCGGCGGCTCCGACACGGAGAATACCTCTACCTACTACAACAACGACAACACCATGTTCTATATGACTGCCAGCCGGCGCGATGTTTTCTTTAGCGGTATCGACTTCGACGCAGCCAGCGTAGCCAAGGATATTATTCTTTCACGCACTGCAGATGGCACGACTGCTACATATGATTTGCAGTGGAGTAAGTTTCAATACTGTGCTTTCAAAAATGCGCGCTATGGGATACGGATTACTTCAACAGGTGGTGTAATAAAGAACTGTTTTTTCCAAGGCTGTAACATCAGTATGGAATTATCTGGTTCGGATATGTTCGTGCAGGATAACTTTGTCGATACACACCACACGACGCTCTCTGGCGGGTTAGTCCTTAGCTCCCTGAACCTGTCAACCATACGAGGGAATTTTATAACGGGTAGGCATAAGATACCATTGGTCCTGCGTGGCAATTGCAATGGCGTTCGCGTTTACGACAATGAGTTTGATATCTCTGATTACTCTGGTGTCTACTGCGACCACGCGAGGGGCTTCCTGTTATATGCCAATACTTTTAATCGGCTTTTTGAGTACAGGAACCTAAGCACGGACCTTGAGATAACAACAACGCTCGCTGCCAATCCGTTTACTACGGTAAGCGGATCGCCAACAGTAACTGTAGCTATGGTAGGCCACAGGCTGTCTGTCGGTACGCCCTTGAACTTTAGTGGGGCTACCGCTGTAGGGGGTATAACTATTAATGGGGGATATAAAATAATAACAGTAGTAGGGCCTGATAGTTTTACTATTACGCACGGCTCCAATGCCTCTTCCAGTGCGACCGGTGGCGGCTCTGCTGTAGTTATGATTAATTCTTGGCGTCCATCCCCTGCAGACGCCAGTTATGCCAACATCCAGTCGCCACTTACCGCTGGTGTGTATGCTGATGCAGACTTCAGAGCACACGATGGATACAATTTTAACATCCATGATAATATTTTTATGAACTCGTCGCTGGATGGTTTTGTTACTACTTCGTCGCTTCTTCCTAACCCTCCTGCTGGCGCTCTTAACGTCAAGGGCACTATTTTCTTTGTTCAGGATACCAAGCACATCTGGACGTGGGACACGGTTAGCTGGGTGGATTATGGACTCTATGCACAAACCCATAAGATCACGGCAACCTCAACGTCTGCCGGTGATACGGAAGGTGGTCGTGCCAGCCATGATATCTACATCGACGATGTGAATTACCGGGACGGTAAGCAGCGTGTCATCACTGCTGACCCCAATTCCTGCTTTCCACGCCTAGGCTCACGGCACCCGGCAGGTATTCTTAAAATCACCACTGCGGGCAGCACAACAATCCGTGCAGGTGAGTACTCCGTCGTGACAGTTGAGTTAGCGGTGGCAGGAGCTACAACCATTACGCTCTCTAATTTTCCCGTTGACTGTAAAGACGGTGAGCAGATAGTTATTAATCGACGGGACGCTCTGGCTTATACGCTAACCATCAAGACAGGTGATGCCGGGGGCGTAGGTACCAGCACGACAATCAAGACCTTTGTCAACGTAGCTGGTAACACCACTTGCGTTTATGACGGTACGGTTTGGTTTGCTACATAGTTACCCGCAGGGGTAAGGATTTTAGGGAGGATAAAATGGCAGTTGATCCATTGAACGTAAGGGTGACAGACTTCGGGGCTATTGGGGATAACAGCCACGATGACGGGCCAGCTATCAGGGAAGCTCATGACTACTGCAGCAAGCATAAGGCGGGCTATTATTTGCCGCTGCATTTCCCTATCGGTAGATACAGGATCGACAGCGCAGGCGCTATCCCACTGGTCAATGGAACGCATTGGACCGGCGAGGGACACTATAATGATGAAAAAGAATACAGGTCACAGATTAGATATAGCAAGTCACACTTCTTTTCACTTGGCGGTACTCGTGAGTTTGCTGCTTTTAGTGGCCTTTGTTTCGATGGGCGTAGCCAGCCTTATAGTTTGGTGGCTGATGGGCAGTTGAACTACAGCATGTTCAATGCGTGTGGTTTTAAAAATTTTAACCACGTGTTTGATGTGCCCATGTTAGGCAATAAAATCAAAAACTGCTTTTTTCAGAACAACTTATGCACTGGGAATTTTAGGGGTAGCGATAACATAATCGCTGATAATTATATCTCTGGCTCTAACTACAAAGCAGATGGGAGTAACAGCGCTAGCGCGGGTGCAGACACGTTTGCAGTAAAGTTTGGTTCGTTCCGGCTTAATAGATTTTTGCGGAATTTTATTACTGGTCGTCCGCAAATGGCGCTCGGTTGCGAAGGTGACTTGGATGGTACCATCATCAATAGTAACTGGTTTGACATATGTGATATGTCTGGGGTCTACATAAAGAACAGCTCAGGCGCGATATTCGAGGCTAATACCTTTAACCGCTGCATGATTGGACAAGACCAAAACTTGGACGAAAGCTTTGGTGTCACAGACCCTAAGTACGATAGTATTGTTAGGATGGTAGATTGCGAAGATATGGCTTTTTGGAATAATTGGTTTGGCTATGTGGAGCATGGTGTCCCTGCGGGAGCACCAATAAAAACGTTCCACAACACTAACTGTAGCAGCATACAGATCGCTAACAACCTGTTCCGTAAGCCCTACAAGCGCCTTGACCTAGAAGATTAAGTAGCTTCTGCCGAAGCTGTGTGTCCCTGACACTTCAACCTCAGGCACTAGTGGGCTGGCATCCCGTCACCACTGCCACCATTACCTTACCTTTGAAGGTAAGAAGCAAGAAAGGGCGGTAAGACTTATGAAAAAAGGCATAAGAGACCCAAGCTCGCACCGTACGCCTGCTCAGATCAAGAAGATGGATCGGGGTTATAATCACAGGCCAGCTGTCATCGCCAATCGGTCTGACAATAATCAGGCTAGGGCCATGCTCGCGAAAGAAGGTCTAGTTCATAAGGGGGATAATATGGACGTAGACCATAAAAAACCCCAGAGATCAGGCGGCTCCAACAAACGCAGCAATCTTCGCGCTATATCCAGCTCACGCAATCGCGGCTGGCGGGATGGCGTGTGAAATGACACAGTGTGGTTTATTTGTACTAGTAATGTAACCTCCAATGGTGTAATAAGCAAAAAGCCCTAGCTCTCTGCAGAAGCTAGGGCTTACCAGTGGAGGTAACAATATGAATAGTTTGAAGATGCTTTGTGGCATCAGCATGGCGGTTTTGTTTACCGGCTCAGCTTTTGCTGCACAAAATGTCGCCAACACGTCGCAAAAGGGTTCTTTGCTGATTTGGCCGCTCATCACTGTCGACAAGGGTGAGACGACGCTGATCGAGATCAGCAACGACGCGAACCGTACCGTGCACGTCGAGTGCGAATACGTCAACGAGCAGAAGGGCAGGGTGAACTTCGACTTCGACCTCTCAGCCAAGCAGACCGGAAGCTGGGATGTCTACTCGACCAAGGGCGATCAGGTGTCGCCTGCAAAGTTCCCGACCAACCCCGGCCTGCCGTTCTTCCCCGGCAACGCCTATAAGGGCGAGCTGATCTGCTTCGCCGTCAACGAGGGACGCGAGTTCCAGATCGCGTTCAACCACCTCACCGGCACCGCTACCGTAGTTAAGGTGGGAACTCCTCCTACGGCCGAATCTGTAGAAGTCCCCAAGCACGCGTTCAAGTACAACGCTTGGGCCTTCACTGCGAGAAATCGCCTAGGTCCGGCACCAGACAATCAGCTTACTCGGCATGGCACTATCGCCGGGTTTCTTAACCTTAGTGGCGGCATTGCCGATGGCGTATACGACGCCTGCCCGGCGTATAACATCGCCAACTTCATGCCCAACGGTGCGTATCTCGGTGCAGTTCGCACCCTCTCCAACTCTCTGGCAGTAGTATCCTGCGGACAGGACCTTCGTGAGCGTTACAACATCTACGCTACCAAGCTTGAGTTCACGGTGTGGAACTCTGAAGAGCACTCCTTCACGGGCGCTCACTACTGCACCGACAGTGTCACTGACGTATATCTCAGTGATCCGCCTGTCACCGCAGGCTCTAACTTTGACTACGACGTTCTTCACACCGCCAACGCACGCTTCCAAGTTCGTGGCGTGAATGGTGGCGG
>Ga0134123_10000192_pt1 | contig 41793 bp, 37 predicted proteins | sample KB303_FD_96460 | JGI IMG/M metagenome (GOLD analysis project Ga0134123, IMG submission 96460) | Terrestrial soil microbial communities without Nitrogen fertilizer from Kellogg Biological Station, Michigan, USA - KB3-0-3 | ecosystem: Environmental > Terrestrial > Soil > Unclassified ...
ATGTCGCTCGTGCCTTCAATGACATCGGCACTACCGCGTTCGTTCTGAAATATCGCACGCCAAGCGAGCGGCACATGCTCGACAAGACGCGCGGGCCGCTGCAGGACGCGCAGCAGGCGATCCATGTCGTGCGCGATCGAGCCGACGAGTGGCGCATCGATCGCAGTCGCATCGGCGTCGTGGGCTTTTCGGCGGGCGGCCATCTCGGTGCAACGGCCGCGACGCAGTTCGACCAGCCCGTGCTGCCGGAATGGCGCTCCGCGAATTTGCGCCCGGACTTTCTGATCCTGATCTATCCCGTCATCAGTTTCGGCGACGAGCTTGCGCACCGGACCTCGCGGGAGCAGTTGCTTGGCTCCGCGCCCGCACCGGATCTCATCAAGCGTTACTCGAATGAGTTGAACGTCACGGCGCGCACGCCGCCCGCGTTTCTCGTCCATGCTGCGGATGATGCCACCGTCGCGGTCGGCAACAGCATGCGCTTCGCCGAGGCGCTGCACGCGCAGCACGTCGCGGTGGAGTTGATCGTGTACCCGTCAGGCGGTCACGGTTTCGGATTGAACAACCCTGCGACGCGCGACCGTTGGATCGACCGCTGTGCGCAATGGCTCGAAAGTCAGGCTTGGACGTCCGGGCAACGCGAGGCTGAGTGATGAGGTTGACCGAACTCGAAACACCCGCGCTCGTGCTCGATCGCAGCAAGCTCGATGGCAACCTCGAGCAGATGAGCGCACACATCCGCGGGCTCGGCGGCACGCTGCGTCCTCACGTGAAGACTGCGAAGTCGATCGATGTCGTGCGCCGGGCGCTGCGTGACACGCCTGGCGGCATCACCGTCTCGACTCTGAAGGAGGCGGAGTATTTCCTCGCTCATGGCATCCAGGACATCACCTATGCCGTGGGTATCGCGCCGGCGAAGTTTGCTCATGTGTTTTCGCTCCTGCGAAGCGGAGCCCGTCTCAAGGTGATTGCCGACAGCGTCGCGGCGGTCGAGCAGCTTGCGCAGGCAGCCCGTGCGGCCGGTGTGCGCGTGCCGGTGCTCATCGAGCTCGATGTCGATGGGCATCGCTCGGGTGTGAGCCCGGATTCGCAGCTGTTACTCGATCTTGGACAGGCATTGACCACCACGACCGGCGTCATGCTGGCGGGCGTGCTGACGCACGCAGGCGAGTCGTACAACTGCAATGGTGCCGACGCGCTTGCGCGCTTTGCTGAGCGCGAACGTGCCGGTGCAGTTGGCGCCGCGCAGCGCCTGCGTGCCGCAGGGCATGAGTGTTCGATTGTATCTGTCGGATCGACGCCGACCGGAACGTTCACGCGCGATCTGAGCGGCGTGACCGAAGTGCGCGTCGGCGTCTACATGTTTCAGGATCTGGTGATGGCGGGAATCGGCGTCTGCGGTGTCGAGGACATCGCACTCTCGGTGCTCGTATCGGTCATCGGCCATCAGAGCGAGCGCGGCTGGATCATCACCGATGGCGGCTGGACGGCCTTGTCGCGTGACCGCGGCACGCAGAGCCAGAGTGTGGACCAGGGTTACGGTCTGGTGTGCGATGCGGGTGGGCGTGTACTCGCTGACGATCTCATCGTTCGCTCGACGAACCAGGAGCACGGTATCGTCGCGCGACGCGACGCAGGGCCGATCGATCCGCAGCGCTTTCCGGTCGGCACGTTGCTGCGTGTATTGCCCAATCACGCATGTGCAACGGCGTCCGAGCACGCGTGCTATCACGTCGTCGATGGGACTGCGCCGGAAGTGGTCGATCGCTGGGAGCGTTTCTCAGGATGGTGAGCAGCAGTTGCTGCACATTACCCGCCAGGTAATCGACCGGAACACTCGCGATCGCCAGTCTATGGCTCGTGCTGAAGCTCTACCACGCCCCGCGCACGCGCTCGATTCGTATTCGCTGGCTGCTCGAAGAGCTGCAACTGCCGCACGAGCTGGAGCGGGTCGAGTTCCGGCCGCAGAAAACCACGTTTGCGCAGGCGACGCCCTTCGGCCGCTTCCCGGTGCTCGTCGACGGCGAGGTCGTGATCGGTGAGTCCGGCGCCATCCTCGAATACATCCTCGAACAGTACGGAGCCGGCCGGCTGGCGCCGGGCGTGGCAGCGCCGCAGCGGGGCGAATTCCTGCAGTGGGTGCACTTCGCGGAAGGCACGGCTTTTGCGCCGCTCGGCGTGCTGATCTGGCACGGCATCTACCGTGGCGACGCCGAGAGAATTCCCGTAGCGATCGATGCCGCTCGCGACAGAGCGCGTTCGGCTCTTGAAGTCGTAGAGCGGCACCTCATGACTCGCGACTACTTGCTTGGGCCAGAGTTTTCCGCCGCCGACATCATGCTCGGCTTCACACTCGTCGCGGCGCAGGTCGTCGGCGTGCTCGACCTGCGCTACCCGGCGACGAACTCATATCTCGCGCGCCTCACCGCACGTCCGGCTTTTCAGCGCGCGACAGCCGACGGATACGCTTCGCTGCGCTCAGGTTGACGCGACGGGCTGCGCTCCTGTATATAACCATAAGGTTATTAAAGCAGCCTGTTATGCAATCATCCGACCGCCTCGACCTCACTTTCGCGGCGCTAGCCGATCCCACGCGGCGCGCCATCCTGGCGCGCCTGGCGAATGGCGAAGCCTCGGTTCAGGAGCTCGCGGATCCTTTCGACATGAGTCAGCCGGCCATCTCCAGACACCTCAAGGTGCTGGAGCGGGCAGGGCTCATCTCGGTGGACATAGACGCACAGCGCCGTCCACGCCGCCTGCAACCGCAACGCCTGGACGAAGCCGTGGACTGGATCGAACGCTATCGCAAGGTCTTCGAGCAGAACTACCAGCGCCTCGATGCGCTGCTCGACGAGCTCAAAAGCAGGCCGGCGCAACGCAAGCGGGCCAGAAAATAACGCACAGTACCGAGGAGAATACGATGCCCAAGCCTCTCGAAGTCACACTGCCGAGCGATCGCGAAGTGCGCGTAACGCGCACGTTCAACGCACCGCGCACCTTGGTGTGGGACGCGCACACCAAGCCCGAGCTCATACAGAAGTGGATGCTCGGTCCGCCGGGCTGGAGCATGCCGGTGTGTGAGATGGACGTTCGCAAGAACGGCAAGTATCGCTGGCGCTGGCGTAACGACAGCAGCGGCAAGGAGTTCGGCTTTCACGGCACGTTCGAGGACGTCAAAGCTCCGTCGCGGATTGCCCACGATCAATATTTCGATCCGGGCGATGTTGGCGGCTCGATGCCTGCGAATGATCCGGCGCAGATCACCCTGGAGCTCAGCGAGTCCGGCGGTGTAACGACGCTGGTCAGCACCATGCGCTTTGTCTCGAAGGAAGCCCGCGACGGCGCCGTCGGTACCGGCATGACTGACGGGATGGAGATTGGCTACGCCCGTCTCGACGGCATGTTCGCCGGGAAACCAGCTTGAAGGAGCAGCCCATGAGCAAGATTTCTCCGCACCTCTGGTACACGGACAAGGCCGACGAGGCAGCGGCGTTCTACGCTGCGATCTTCCCCGATTCGCGCGTGGACAGCGTCACTGCCATCGCGGCGGACAATCCGAGCGGAGCAGCGGGATCCGTGAAGGTCGTCGAATTCACCTTGTGCGGCCAGAGCTTTCTCGCCATCGGCGCAGGTCCGCACGATCCGTTCAACGACGCGATCTCGCTCCACGTCACCTGCGAGGATCAGGCGGAGATCGACCGCTATTGGCAGGCGCTGCTCGCCGGCGGCGGCAAAGCTGTCGCGTGCGGTTGGTTGACCGATCGTTACGGTGTCCGCTGGCAGATCTCGCCGCGCAAGCTCGGCGAACTGATGAAGAACAAGGACCGCGCGGTCGCCAGGCGCGTCGCGGAGGCCATGCTGAAGATGGTCAAGTTCGACATCGCTGAGCTCGAACGCGCCGCGCGCGGCCCATAGCGCCGGTGCGTCGGGCTAGGGGCTCGATGCGATCGAGTGCAGGAGTGCGGTCAGCGATTCAGGTGCCGTCACGTGCGGCGAGTGGCTGGCATCGATCACCATGCGTCAGCAATCGGCCGTCTGCAAGGGCTATGATGCTGAGCATGAAGAACGCACTGATCGGCGCGGCGCTCGCTGCGATCGCGGTGGCTCTTGGCGGATGCGGCCAGGAGCAGGAGCAGGAGCCGGCGCCCGCTGTCGCACCCTCGGCGGCATCGACTGCACTCGAGCCGCTCATCCGGCAGTACGCCGATCTCGAACGCAAGGCTGAGGATGACGAATCCGATGGCCCACTCACTCTGCACGACGTTTCGTCGGAGAGTTTCGAGAAGGAGCTCGACAGTCGGCGTCAGCTGCTGGAGCAAGTCCGGCAGATCGATGCCAGCGGCTTGTCCCGGGAAGAGGATATCGACCGCCGCCTGATGATCGGTCTGCTCGAATCGACGATCCACACCGCGGAGGCGCGCCGGGTTTGGGAGAACGATGCCTCGCTGTACGTGCCCGCTGGTCCAATCGGGCGCGCGCTCGAGCCCACGGCGCCCGGCATGCCGCAAGAGCGCGCGACTGCGTTGACCAAGCTGCTGGAGCAGGTACCTGCGCGCATCGAACAAGGCCGCAAGAATCTCGTCAAGCCGCCGCGCAGCTATACCGAGTCGGCAATCTTCCAGACCGAGGGCACGATCAAGCTGCTGCGCACGGCTGCGCCGGGTCTCGCCAAGGAGGCGGGCGAGCAGGGCAAAGCGCTGAGCGCTGCTGCGAGCACAGCGCTCGCAGCGCTGGACGGTTACCGCAAGTTCCTGCGCGAAGACTTGCTGCCGCGCTCGACCGGTACGTGGGTGCTCGGCAAAGAGAACTATGACTATGTGCTGAAGCATCGCTGGTTCCTCGACGCCGATGCCGACACGATCCTCGCGCGCGGCAAGCAAGCCTTCGAGGAAACCGAAGCGCTCGCGCAGCAGGTTGCACAACGCATCCAGCCCGGCGCGAAGCACTGGACGGAAGTTTACGAAAAGCTCAAGGACGATCACCCGGCCGCCGACGGCATCAAGCAGGCATATCAGACAAAGATCGATGCGGCGAAGGCGTTCGTCATCGAGCGCAGGATCGTGACGCTGCCGCCGGGTGAGCGCGTCATCACGATCGACACGCCACCGGCGATGCGCCGCTCCTCGCCATTCGGCACGTTCCAGTCGGTCGATCCGTTCGGCGACGGCCGGGAGGGCAAGCTGGTGCTGACGCCGATCGAGGAGTGGATGACGCCGGCGCAGCGCAACGACCGGCTGCGCTCACACCATACTGCCTGGATTCCGATCATCGCCGTGCACGAGGCCTATCCCGGTCATCACGTGGACGGACTGATTCGCCAGGCGAACCCGCGGCTGCTGCGCAAGGTCGTGAACGAGTCGATCATGTCAGAGGGCTGGGGACTGTTCACCGAAGAGATGATGTACGAGCAGGGTTTTCTGCAAGGCGATGACGTACGCCTCACGCAGCTGCGCAACCGTCTGTGGCGCGCGGCGCGCGTGATCATGGATGCCAGCCTGCACACCGGCAAGATGACGTACGACGAAGCCGTGACCTTCCTGGCCGACAAGGTGCGTTTCGATCGCTACGCAGCCGCACTCGACGTCGACATGTACACAGTGCGGCCGACCTACGTGCTCGGCTATCTGATCGGCATGCAGGAGATCGAAGGCATCCGCAGGGACTACGTCGCGAAGTACGGTGAGCCGACGCCGCCCAGCGAATTCTACGATCGCCTGTTGAGCGTCGGCTCGATTCCACCGGCGCTGGTGCGCGAATCGCTGTTTGCGCGCAAGGCCGAAGAAGTCGCTGCAAAAGCGCGATAGGAGCGAGCGCGAGCTCAGAAAATGAAGCGCAAGCAGTCGAGCAGCAAGCCGTCGGGCTCAACGAAGTCCCAAACCTATTGGGTGTTGCAGCGGAAGCAGCTGCGCACTCTGGTCTCGCAGCGACGTTTGGAGATCATAGATCGTCTGGTCGCTGCCGGACCGTTGGCCGCCAAGGAGCTGGCGCGGTTGGTCGGTGCACAACCCTCCGCTCTCTACCACCACCTGCAGCAGCTCATGCGGGTCGGCCTGGTCGTCGAGGCGGGATATCGCGTCGCGCGGCGGCGGCGCGAAGTTCTGTATATGACGCGGGCGCCGCGCATCCGTCTCTTTCGAGCGCTCCGCGATCCGGGCAACGCGCGGGAGATGATCCAGATCACTTCCACGATGGCGCGCCAGATGAATCGGGATTTCCGGCGCGGTATCCGCTCGCCCGAAGCGCGGCCGTCCGGGGGGCAGCAGAATCTCGGGTTCGCACGCCTGGTCGCCTCGCCGAGCCCAGAGACCCTGCGTCGTATCAATGGCTACCTCGCTGAGATAGGCGAACTGCTGTTCACGAGTACCGACACGCGTTACGCGCCGATTTCTCTGGCGTGGATCATGGCGCCCGTGCAGCGGCCGAACACCGCCGGTGGCGCAGGTCGAACACGCAGTAAGCAATCTTCGCGACCTCGCTCCGCATCGCGCTAATCCTCTCACCGCCGATTCTTCATGCGGACACTCTTGTGTCCGATTTGTCCTGTTCAATAAGTTTTACACAATTGAACAGAACGATCAGTGCGCGCGTTGAATCGCGCAACTTGAAGGTGTAACGTCCTTCGGCATTCGAATAACAGGGGAGTTCTTCCATGAAGGTTCAAGAGCGCCTGCTCGCAGCCACGATCACTGCGATGCTGCTTTCGGTTCCGCTGGCGGAGGCAAAGGACGCGGTGCCGAATCTCGGCGGCGGTCTCGATGAGCTCGCCGTGCCCAGCAAATCGCTGCTGCGTGCTGCGGCTCCGGAGCTCAGCGCCACGCATCCGGTCAGACTCGATGACGCCGGTCGCGTTCTAGTGCGCATCTCACTCAATGGCAAGGTGCCAGCCGCCAGTGTCCTGCAAAGCCTGCGTGCCACGTCGGGCGTCGCAGTCGCGGCCTCCGATCTCAACTATCGCGCCGGCGTAATCGAAGCCTATGTGCCGACCAGCGGACTGCGGGATCTGGCACGCAAGGCCGGAGTGCTCGCGGTCGTTCCGTCGAGCCTCATGGTCACGAACGTTGGCGTCGCTGATAGCCAGGGCCTCGTGCAGCACCGCGTGAATCGCATCAAGGGTGTCGATGGCAAAGGCATTACGGTCGGCGTGATGTCGGACAGCTTCGACACGGCGCCAGGGGACATCAGAGCGGCAGACGACGTCGCCACCGGCGATCTGCCTGGTCCCGGCAACCCGTTCGGCAACACCGAGCCGGTCGTGGTCTTCGAGGACTGGGTGCCGGGCGCCACCGACGAAGGCCGCGCCATGGCGCAGATCGTGCACGATCTCGCGCCGAAGGCACGCCTGGGCTTCGCCACGGCGAATGGCACCGAACTGAATATGGCGGACAACATCCGCTCGCTCGCCGGGCTGCCGGGTGGATCCAAAGCCATCCCCGGCTTCAAAGCGGATGTCATCGTCGACGACATCGTCTATTACACCGAGCCGTTCTTCCAGGACGGCATCATCGCGCAAGCAGTCGACGAAGTGGCTGCAGCAGGCGTGTCGTACTTCTCGTCCGCGGGCAATCGCCCCGCGACTATGGGCTACGACTCGAAGCTGCGGATCGTGCCCGCGTCGGAGGCGGCGAACTCCGGGCTGAATTTCGCCAATGTACCGCCAGAGCTGTACGCCGGCGGCTTCCACAACTTCGACGAGGGCAGCGGGGTCGACATTTCGCAGACCGTGCAGATCGGCGGCGGTTCGCGCATCGTCATGCAGTGGAACGAGCCCTACGACCCGGCGCCGCCGACCCCGGTCGGCCCACCCTTGGCAGCGGGCACGGGCACCGTCCCGCCAGGAGGCGACACTCGGTTCACGTTCCAGGGTACTGCCGGCACGGTGGTCGAGATCTTCGCGGATGCCGATAACACGACGACCGGCACCCCGAATCCCGATCTGACACTGGAAGTCTTCGACCCGAACGGCAACTCCATCCTGTTCGTCGATAACACCACCAATCCGGAGTCGGCCATTCTGGAACTGTCGCTCAGCGGTACGTACACCGTCGTCGTCGACAGCTTCCAGCCCGACCAGTCGGGCGACTTCGTTTATCGCGTGCAGCAGGTGTCGATCGAAGAGCGCGTGCTTACGGACTACAACCTGCTGTTCTTCTTCAATGGCAATTTCGTCTTCGCCAGTGCGGAGCAGAACCGCTTGACCAACCGGCCGGTGGAGTTCATCCAGCTGCCGGGCGCGCTGTTCCAGATCGTCATTGCGCGGGCCAACACGCCGCCGGCGAAGAATCGCAACGTCGCAGATCGCATCCGCTACGTCGGCTTCAGCAGCGTGCAACCGCTCGAGCACTTCAGTTACCACGGTCCGATCACCTATGGACACAACTCGGCGAACGGCGCCAGCGGAGTGGCGGCTTACGCCGCGTTCGCACCGTTCGTACCGGAGCCGTACACGTCGTCCGGGCCGTCGACCATCTATTTCGACAAGCACAGTAAGCGCCTGCGGCATCCCGAGATCCGGCAGAAGCCGGATCTGGCCGCGATGGATGGCGCCAACAACACGTTCTTCGGCGACGACGCGGACGAGGATGACGACGATCAGCCGAACTTCTTCGGCACGAGCGCCGCTGCACCGCATGCTGCCGCGATCGCGGCGCTGGTGCTCGACGCGGCCGGCGGACCCGGTAAGGTGAAACCGAAGCGCATGCGCGAGATCCTGCAGAACAGCGCGTTCCGTCACGACCTCGATCCATACTGGTCTTCGGGCTTTGCGCTCTCGAAATGGAACCTGCTCGCGGTCAACGCGCAGAGCGACTGGTGGACGAGCGTCAGTCGCACCGATCCGAACGTGTTCACGTTGACGAATGTCGGCAACAAGCGGCTCAAGAGCTTCTCGCTCAACCTCAGCGATGCGAATCCGACGGAAACGCCGGACGGGTTGGTGTTCGACACGCGCCCGGGGCCGAACGGTCAGCCGTTCGTAATCGGGCGCACGCTCGGTCTGACGCCGGCAGACGTCACGGGCACGCCCTCGATCCCGGCTGGTCCGCCTGCCGTCGCTGGGCAGTGGAGCCAACTCGACCTCACGTTCAAAGCAGGCTCGTTCCGCAGCGGCGATCTGCTTTCCTTCGGCATCGATCGCGACGAGGCCGATGGAGCCGGGGCGCTGGGCACTGCAAACGGCAGGTCGGCCGACCTGCTCGGCGACGGTGTGCTGATTCCGTCGGGTGAAGTGCTGCGCAGTGGCGCCAGGTTCTTCGGCACATACGAAGACGGCAGCCGCTTCAGCGGTGAGTTCTTCAACCTGATCGGCAGGGGCTGGACCGACGTCGACGGGTACGGCTTCATCAATGCCGAGGCGGCCGTCCGGATGGTGCAAAAGAAATAGGAACTGCATCCCCGTGGGTGGGCCAAGGATGGCCCTCCGACGAACCGCTCCGTCAGCCTCGCTTGGCCTGCTCGGAGCTTTGGAAATTGACGCTGATGCGCACACCGATGGCCGGGTCGCCCTTCGGTACGCAATGCACCCAATCCTCCTGGCAGCGTCCACCCATGACGATCAGATCGCCGCTGTGCGGCTCGAAGCCGATGGACGAGCCGCCGGCGCGCGGCTTTAGCAGAAATCGACGCGCCGCGCCGAGCGTCAACACCGGGACGATGCATTCGGGTCGGCGGCATGAGAACCGGTCCCGATGCCAGCCGGTGCTGTCGCGACCGTTGCGATAGAGGTTCATCCACAGGTTGTCGTACTTGACGCCGTAGTGGTCGGAAAGCGCGCTGGCGGCATCGATCAGCGCTCGATGCGGCGCGCTGTCGACGCTCTGATATTGCGCAGTGAGCCGCGGCTCGAGAAAAGTCTGTTCGAACATTCGCCGGTAGTGCTGCTGCCACGGCACGGACTCCAGGAGCTGCTCGAGCAGCTCCTCACCGCCACGCATCCAGGCCGGCACCAGCTCGATCCACGAACTCGTATCGATAGCGCTCCGCTTGGCCGTCGTGAATGTCCGATCGAGCCCGAGCGGATCGCGCGCGACGAACAGATCCAGAGTTTCCAGAACGGTTTCCTCCGGGCGCAGCAGACCATGCCGCCGCCGACGCCGCTGTCAGAATCTTTAGCGAGGGGATCCGTGTACGATGCACGCAATGGGGCTCGATCGTTGTTACAACATCGCCGACCTGCGCGAGCTTGCGCGGCGCCGCTTGCCGGCGCCGCTGTTCCACTACATCGACGGCGGCGCTGACGACGAACGATCGCTCGCACGGAACACCAGTGCGTTCGATGACTACGAGCTTCTGCCGCGAGTATTGCAGAACGTCGCAGAGATCGACCTGTCGACCTCGATCCTCGGTACCAGAATCGATCTGCCGTTCTTTCTTGCACCGACCGGGATGTCGCGGCTGTTCCATCGCGACAAGGAACTCGGCGTCGCGCGTGCGGCGGGCGCGTATCGCACGCTCTACAGTCTTTCCACGATGGGGACGACCAGCATCGAGGACATCGCTGCGCTCGGCACCGGGCCCTGCATGTTTCAGGTCTACATTTTTCGCGACCGCGGCCTGACCCGCGAGCTGGTGGAACGCTGCCGCGCTGCCAAGTACCAGGCGCTGTGCCTCACGGTCGATACGCCGCTCGCGGGCAATCGGGAACGCGATCGTGTCCATGGCATGTCGATGCCGCCGCGACTGACGTGGGCCAGCTGGTGGAGCTTCGTCACGCATCCGGCGTGGGCAGCGGGCATGCTGCTGCATCCGGACTTCAAGCTCGCGAATGTCGCTCATCGTGTCGATGCCATCGGTGCAGGCACGATCGGCCTCATCGATTACGTCAACCAGCAGTTCGACCGCAGCGTCACCTGGAGTGATGCCGCATGGCTGGCCGAGCAGTGGGGCGGTCCGTTCGTCATCAAGGGACTGCTGAGCGCGCAGGATGCTCGACAGGCTGCCGACATTGGCGCGACCGCCGTGATGCTCTCGAACCACGGCGGGCGACAGCTCGACGGCGCAGCGCCGCCGGTCAACTGCGTACGACCGATCCGCGACGCCGTCGGTGATGCACTAGAGATCATCGTTGACGGCGGCATCCGGCGCGGTACGCACGTGCTCAAAGCGCTCGCGCTCGGCGCGGACGCCTGCTCGATCGGCCGCTCATATCTATATGGCCTCGCGGCGGGCGGGCAGCGGGGCGTCGAGCACGCGCTGCATCTGCTGCGCGAGGAGTTGCGGCGTGACATGGCGCTGCTGGGCTGCCAGCGACTGGACCAGTTGAGCCCGGAGCTGCTGCTCGAGCGCCGCAGTTAGCCGATATGGCATGGCTTTGCAGGCTGCTGCAGCGGCCGGTACCCTTGCGAGTGCTACGATCATCGAGTAATGGTCGGTAGAGCGGTTTACAGAGGAGCATGATGAAACGACCTGACATGAAGGCCAGCGCAGCCGAGCCGGCGGCCAAGCCCGTCCATTTCCTTCGCAAGATCATCGCCGACGACGTCGCCGCTGGCCATGCGACGGTCCGCACGCGCTTTCCGCCCGAGCCGAACGGCTATCTGCACATCGGTCATGCCAAGTCGATTTGCCTGAATTTCGCCATGGCGCAGGAGTTCGGCGGCGCCTGCAATCTGCGCTTCGACGATACCAATCCCGAAAAAGAGGAAGACGAGTTCATCGAGTCGATCCAGCGCGATGTCCGCTGGCTCGGCTTCGAATGGGACGGGGCACCGCGCTTCGCCTCCAGCTACTTCGATCAGCTTCATGAATGGGCGATTCACCTGATCAAGCACTCGAAGGCCTACGTCTGTCATCTCACGGCCGAAGAGACGCGCGTGTATCGCGGCACGTTGACGGAGCCGGGCAAGGACAGCCCGTATCGGAATCGTTCGGTCGAAGAGAACCTGGCGCTGTTCGAGCAGATGCGCCGCGGCGAGCTGCCGGAAGGTACCTGCGTGTTGCGCGCGAAGATCGACATGGCCGCGCCGAACATCAACCTGCGCGACCCCACGATGTATCGCATCCGGCACGCGCATCATCACCAGACCGGCGACAAGTGGAAGATCTATCCGACGTACGATTTTGCACACGGCCAGTCCGATGCCATCGAAGGCATCACTCATTCCATCTGCACGCTCGAGTTCGAAGACCATCGGCCGCTGTACGAGTGGTACCTGAGCAATCTGCCCGTGCCTGCGACGCCGCGGCAGTACGAATTCGCGCGCCTCAATCTCAACTACACGGTGGTGAGCAAGCGCAAGCTCAAGCAGCTCGTCGAGGAGAAGCACGTCTCGGGTTGGGACGATCCACGGATGCCGACTCTCTCCGGCTTGCGTCGCCGCGGCTATACGCCGGCAGCGATCCGTAACTTCTGCGACATCATCGGCGTCACGCGCAGCGAAGGTGTGGTCGATGTGGGCATGCTGGAGTTCGCGATCCGCGATGACCTCGACAAGCAGGCGCCGCGTGCCATGTGCGTGCTGGCGCCGCTGAAAGTGACGATCACGAATTTCGACGCGAACGTGCTCGAGCACTTCACCGCGCAGCTCCATCCGCAGAAGCCTGAGATGGGCACGCGTGAGCTGCCCTTCACGCGGGAGCTGTATATCGATCGGAACGATTTCCGCGAGACGGCAGAGAAGGATTTCAAACGGCTCGTGTTGGGACAGGAAGTGCGGCTGCGCAACGCATATGTCATTCGCGCCAACGAGATCGTGCGCGACGCCGCCGGGGAGATCGTCGAGCTCAAGTGCACTTACGACCCGGACACGCGCGGCAAGAACCCGAGCGACGGACGCAAAGTCAAAGGCGTCATCCACTGGGTTTCGGCCGCGCATTGCGTCGACGTCGAAGTGCGCTTGTACGATCGGCTGTTCAGCGTCGAATTTCCCGAAGAGGACAAGTCGAAATCGTTCCTCGACTTCATCAATCCGCAGTCGCTGACGATTCTCAACGGCTGCAAGGCTGAACCGTCACTGGCGAATGCGACGTCCGACACACGCTACCAGTTCGAGCGCGAAGGTTACTTCTGCGCCGACAGCGTCGAGTCGAAGCCGGGCAAGCTCGTGTTCAATCGCACGATCGGTCTGCGGGATTCGTTCGGGAAGTAGGTCTGCATGATTTTCTACAAGACACTCGCCACGGCGTTGATGGCTTCCCTTGTCATCGCGACGTCTGCATCTGCCGCAGACGCTACCTACGACATAGTGATCGTCAACGGCCGCGTGATGGACCCCGAGTCAGGTCTGGATGCTGTCCGCAATGTCGGTCTGCGCGCCGGGAAAATTGCGGCCATTTCGACCGACGCGATGCAGGGTAGCCGCACTTTGGACGCCAAAGGACTGGTCGTCGCACCCGGCTTCATCGATCTGCACGAACACGGCCAGAAGCCGGAGAACTATCAGTTTCAGGCGCACGATGGCGTAACCACGTCACTCGAGCTCGAAGCCGGCACAGCCGACGTCGCCGGCTGGTATGCGGAACGCGAGGGCAAGTCACTCATCAACTTCGGCGTGAGCATCGGGCACATCCCCACGCGGATGAAAGTGATGAAGGATCCTGGCACCTGGCTGCCCACTGGCGATGCAGCTCATCGTGCGGCCACTGACGCCGAGCTGGCGCAGATCGATCAGCGCATTGAAGCCGGACTGAAGCAAGGTGCGCTGGCTGTCGGCATGGGCATCAACTACACGGCGGCGGCATCGCGCGGCGAAGTGCTGGATGTCTTCCGGGTTGCCGCCCGGTATGGCGCGCCGGTGCACGTCCACTTGCGTTACGCGGGCGACAAGCCTCCCGAGACGGGTCGCGCTGCGCTGGCGGAAGTGCTTAGCGCTTCCAGCGAGACCAAAGCGCCGTTGCACGTCGTGCACGTCACCAGCATGGGATTGCGTGATACGCCGGAACTGATCTCGATGATTCGCGCCGCCAAGGCGCGGGGCACCGACGTGACGACTGAGTGTTATCCATACGTGGCTGGCAGCACTGGTCTCGAAAGCGCCTTGTTCGATCCCGGGTGGCAGGAGCGGATGCGAATCAGCTACGGCGATCTGCAGTGGGTCAAGACCGGCGAGCGATTGACCGCGGAGACTTTCGAGCGCTACCGCAAAGAGGGCGGGCAGGTCGTCATCTTCATGATCCCGGAAAACGTCGTGCGGCTCGCGATCGCGGATCCGATGGTGATGATTGCGAGCGACGGCATGCCTGCTGCGGGCGCAAGCGTGCACCCGAGGGGGCAGGGCACCTTCTCCCGCGTGCTCGGCAAGTACGTGAGGCAGGAGAAAGCATTGGATCTGATGACGGCGCTGCGCAAGATGACATTGATGCCTGCCCAGCGTCTGGAGCAGCGTGCTCCAGCATTCAAGACAAAAGGCCGCCTCGAAGTGGGTGCGGATGCCGATATCACGGTCTTCGACGCGAATCGTGTCATCGACAGGGCTACGTTCGAGAAGCCTCTGCAGTACTCGGACGGAATTCGCTTCGTCCTGGTCAACGGCGTGGCCGTGGTCGACGACGGGAAACTCGTGGACGGCGCCTTTCCTGGACGCGCGGCGCGCGCGTCGCTCGTCGAGTGATCCAGGTCTGCGTCTAGATCAAGTCAGACCTCATCACAGGGAGGAAGGATGCGGAACATCGTGACGCTAATAGTGATTGCCGGGCTCGCATGGTACGGCTACACGAGGTACCAGGCGGCGGCTCATCGAAGCGGGGGACAAGCAGCGCCTGCTTCTCAGTTCAATACGTCGATCACCGAGAGTGCCTCAGCATTCACGTGCGACGGGCGGACCCGTTGCTCGCAGATGACGTCCTGCGCGGAAGCGACATATTTCATCGAACACTGTCCCAACACCAAGATGGACGGGGACAACGATGGTGTCCCGTGTGAAAGCCAGTGGTGCCAGTAAAGCTTCCAGGCTCCGCGTCTATTTCGTCTGCAAGCCTCTTGTTTTGAACAGCGGCTCGCCAACACTCCAGGCGCTTGCCCAAGCGAGCGCGCCATATAAGACGAGCGCCTGGACTGCGAACGCTGCCGGGCTCGCCGGGTCCTGCGTGAAGGGCGTCATGATCGTCAGGAGCACAAGGACGCCGAGGAAGATCCGGTTGCGCTGTTTCGGGAACGTTGTGTCGGAGCGTTTCGATCGGCTGAAGAGCATCCAGCCACCCAGGAGCAGCAGCAGTTCGAGCGCAAGCACGACAGGGACGTTGTTCCACAGGCCCAGGCCGAGCTTTACGGTGTCGTTGCCGGCGATCGAGAGATCAGGCGTGTGGACCGGCAGATCGAGTATGAAATGCGAGAACACGGCGAGTCCGAGCCACAACGATTCGCGCCGTGGCAAGCGAACGACGGCGGCGACGATGCCGACGGCGACTGCCCAAGCGAGCGACCCGACCAGACTGTGAGTGATCGGCATGTCGTACAACCGGTAAGGGTTGTAGCTCGTGTACTTGTGCACGATCTCCATGTGCTCGACGCCGCCGAGCACAAAGACGCTGAAAAGAACGTCGAGTGCCTGAACCGCGAGGAAGTACGCGGCGAGAGGCGCCTTTGGCGCGATTGTCTTGGCGGCGTACGCTACGCTGTAGTGACCGATGAACATGGACGGACCGCGTCTGGCTGATTCGCGGTGATTATTGCTGAAGAACGACAATGGTAGCCATCGCAATCGTCACCTTGATCATTGGCCTGCTCTTGACGTACGTCGTTCTGTCGCGCGTGCGATCCATGCCTTGTCCGATATGGCTGAGTTGGCTGGTCGAACTGGACAACCCGTTTACCAAGACCAATCGAGCAGCAACGATCATCCAGCATCTGGGGCTCGAGCCGGGCATGGCAGTACTGGATGCAGGCTGCGGACCTGGGCGGCTGACTGTGCCGGCTGCGCGGCAGGTCGGTCCTGACGGCAGTATCGTGGCCGCCGACATCCAGTCGGGAATGCTGCGCCGGGCAAAGGACAAGACGGACGCCGCGGGGCTGACCAATGTACGCTTCATTCAAACGGCATTGGGTGAAGGCAAGCTCGAGCGCAACAAGTTCGACCGCGCGCTGCTGGTTACTGTCCTGGGTGAGATTCCAGATCAGGAATCGGCGCTGCAGGAAATATTCAGCGCGCTGAAAGCCGGCGGTATTTTATCCGTGACGGAAATAGTCTTCGACAATCACTATCAATCGCGCGAGACGGTGCAGCGACTCGCGGCTGCATGCGGTTTTCGCGAGAAGGCATTCTTCGGCAATCGCCTGGCGTTCACGCTTCATCTGGAGCGACCTTCTTAACCGAGAGTCAACCATGACCAACATACGAATCCCGAAACGCTTCGCGGCCGTAACGCTCGCCTGCCTGCTCGTGCTGTCCTTCGCGCCTGCCCGGGCCGACGGCGTTACGGCGATTCGCTGCGGCCGGCTCCTCAACCCGGTGGACGGCTCCATCACCCCGAATGCCGTCATCGTCGTCAACGGCGAGCACATCGAGCAGGTCGGAGCCAACGCGAAAATCCCCGATGGCGCACGGGTGATCGACCTGTCGGCCTATACGGTCTTGCCGGGTCTCATCGATAGCCACACGCACATCCTGCTGCAGCCCGAAGACGAGCGCGGCGCACCGCCCGTCATCACCAAATCGCAGGCCTTTCGTACGGTGCAAGGCGTCGCCGCCGCGCGAAAGGATCTCGAAGCCGGCTTCACTACCTTGCGCGACGTAGACAGCGAAGGCGCGGGTTTCGCAGACGTCGCGATACGCGATGCGATCAATCGCGGGATCGTTCCGGGCCCGCGCCTGTTGGTTTCGACGCTGGCGCTCACGATCACCGGCGGCCACATGAACAATGCGGGACTGAATCCCGACATCTACATTCCCGAGCCGGCATCGCTTACGGACTCGCGCGAGGCGATGGTTGCCGAAGTACGCCGCCAGGTGAAGTACGGGGCCGACTGGATCAAGCTCTATGCGACCGGCACGCTGCGTCACGTCGACGCCGCCAGTCTCGAACCGCTGGGTCAGGTCTCGCTCGACGACGTGAAAGCGGTCGTTGCGGAAGCGAAGCGTTGGCATCGCGACGTTGCGGCACACGCGTACGGCGGCGAAGGCGCAAAGAACGCCATCCGCGGCGGCGTGCGCTCGCTCGAACATGGCATGATGCTGGACGACGAGGCGCTCAAGCTCATGGTCGAGCAGGGGACATACTGGTGCCCGACGTTATCGGTGTATTTCCCGGAGACTGAAGAGGACAACACCGAGGTGCGCCGCAGGATCCTCGCCAGTCACAAGAATGTGTTTCAAAAGGCGATGAAGCTGGGCGTGAAAATCGTCTTCGGCACGGACGTCGGTGCCTTCGAGCACGGCACCTCCGCCCGCGAGTTCGTCCGCATGGTCGAGTACGGCATGAAGCCCATCGATGCGATCCGCTCCGCGACCGTTCGCGCTGCGGAGCTGCTCAGGCTGGAGCGCGAGATCGGCACGATCGAGGCGGGCAAGTTCGCGGATGTGATTGCAGTCGAAGGCAATCCGCTCGATGACATCCGTACCCTGAGCCGGGTCCAGTTCGTGATGAAAGCCGGACAGGTGTACAAGTCACCGCGCTGACGCGGCGTCGCGCCGGTAGCGCACGGTGTACGTAAGCGGCTTCGGCAAGCGTGGACTCGTGATCTGGACCTCCAGCGTCAATCGCTGCGCGTCCTCGGGGCTGAACGAGTTCACCCGTTGACCGTCCTCGGCCTTGAACGTCTGCACCAGCCGGGCATCCTCGACGCGAGCGAAAACGTCGAACTGCTCGCCGTCTTCGCCGGTCCATTTGACCGCGCTGCCGTCAGCCGGCATCTCGGCCGGCTTGCGCTCGTCGAATCTCACGCTGATCGTCTCGCCCTGGCGACTGATGACGATGCGCTTAGCCATCGAGTTGGTCTTCTTCAGCCTGCTGCGCGCGATCGGCCGGGTCAGGAAGTTCATGTCCGCGACCGCGGCCTCGATCGCCTTCTGAATGCCGGCGTCGGACTGCTCATCGTTGACGAAGACTCCGACCCAGGAGGGGTCCTCGGCGCGAGCCGCCGTACTCAGCCCTAGAATGAGCAGCGCGGCGCAGATGTAGCCTGCAGATCGTTGCACGACGGCCTCCTGTTGCTTCATGGCATGGTACTGTCTTGCGCAGCATGAACCGGCAGCGGGAAATGGCTTCTGCATTGTGCGAGCTCCTCCCACAGCATTGCGTCCTGTGGAGCGCCGAGGATACGCGACCGTACGAATGCGACGGGCTCATGCTGCATCGTCAGCTGCCGATGATTGTCGTCCTCCCCGAGACAGAGGTCGAGGTCGCGCAGGTGCTGCGGCTCTGTCACGCGCGCGGGGTGCCCGTGGTACCACGCGGCGCTGGCACTGGTCTGTCGGGCGGCGCGTTGCCGCATGGCGAGGGTGTGCTGCTGTCCCTGGCGAAGCTCAACCGGATCATCGAGGTCGATCCGCTTGCTCGCACCGCGACTGTCCAGCCGGGTGTTCGCAATCTCGCCATCAGCGAAGCAGCCGCGCAGCATGGTCTCTACTACGCCCCCGATCCGTCGAGCCAGGTTGCGTGCACCATCGGCGGCAATGTCGCCGAGAATTCCGGCGGCGTGCATTGCCTGAAGTATGGACTCACTGTGCACAACGTACTGAGAGTGCGTGGTGTGACCATGGAAGGCGAGTCGGTGGACTTCGGCAGCCTGGCGCCCGATGCGTCGGGTCTGGATCTGCTCGCAACGATCATCGGCTCCGAGGGCATGCTGGCGGTTACCACAGAGGTAACCGTGCGGCTCGTGCCACGCCCGCGCCTCGCACGCTGCATCATGGCAAGTTTCGCGGACGTCGGGCACGCAGGCGATGCCGTTGCTGCCTTGATAGCGGCTGGCATCATCCCGGCCGGGCTCGAAATGCTGGATCAGGCCGCAAGCCGGTTGGTAGAGCCGTTCGCGAATGCAGGCTACGACCTCGAGGCCGCGGCGGTTCTGTTGTGCGAATCCGATGGAACGCCGGAGGAAGTCGACGCAGAGATCGAGCATATGTGTGCCGTGCTGCGCGAGGCACGTGCCACCCGCATCCAGGTATCGAGCGATGAAGCGGAGCGCCTGCGTTTCTGGGCCGGCCGCAAGAACGCCTTCCCCGCAGCAGGCCGCGCTTCGCCCGCGTATTACTGCATGGATGGGACCATTCCGCGCAAGCGGCTCGGCGAAATGCTCCGGACCATTCAAGCGCTGGAATTGAAGTACCAGCTGCGTTGTCCCAATGTCTTTCACGCCGGCGACGGCAACCTGCATCCGCTGATCCTGTTCGACGATGGCGACCCGGAGTCGGTCGCGCGCGCCGAAGCGTTTGGCGCCGAGATCCTGGAGCGCTGCATCGAGATCGGCGGCACCATCACCGGCGAGCACGGCGTGGGCGTCGAGAAGCTCGATCAGATGTGCTCGCAGTTCGACCCCAGCACGCGCGCTGCCTTCGTCGCCGTCAAGTGTGCTTTCGATCCATCTCGGCTGTTGAATCCAGGCAAGGTAATTCCGACGCTGCACCGCTGCGCGGAGTATGGCCGCATGCGTGTGAGCTCGGGAAAGCTCCCGTTCGCGGAGCTGCCGCGCTACTGATGGTCACCAACGTCAGCAGTCAGGCAGCCGTGACCGCCTTGCGCGAGGTCGTATGCGAGGCTGCGGCGAAGCGGGCCCCCTTGCGAATTCGCGCCGGCGGCACGAAGGATTTCTACGGCAACGCGACGACGGGTTCCGTTCTCGATCCGCGCTGCCACTCAGGCGTCCTGGCCTACGAGCCGAGTGAACTCGTCATCACGGCGTGCGCAGGAACATCTTTGGCGGAGCTGGAGAACACGCTGGCCGAGCATGGCCAGATGCTGGCCTTTGAGCCGCCGCATTTCGGTAGCACTGCGACTCTTGGCGGATGTATCGCGGCCGGGCTCGCTGGCCCGCGCCGCACGGCATATGGTCCTAGCTACGGCGGCGTGCGCGATTTCGTGCTCGGGGCTCGCATGCTGGATGGGCGGGGCGAGGTTCTGACCTTTGGCGGCAGCGTGATGAAGAACGTGGCGGGCTACGATCTCGCGCGTCTGCTCGTTGGATCGCTCGGTGTCCTGGGGGTCATCCTCGAAGTGTCGGTGAAGGTTCTGCCGCAGCCAGCGGCGCAGCTCACGCTGAGCTTCGAGCTGGAGCAACAGGAATCCCTGGATCGGCTCAATGCGTGGGCGGGGCAACCTTTACCGTTGTCAGCATCGGTATGGCACGAGGGTGTGTTGAGCGTCCGGTTGTCGGGTAACCGCGCTGCTGTGACCGATGCACGTGGCCGCCTCGGCGGCGAGCTGATGGAGGCCTCGAGCGCGGATGAGTTCTGGGCCAGTATCCGCGAGCAAACGCATCCGTTCTTCGCAGGTGCGGAGGCGCTTTGGCGCGTATGCGTGCCGTCGACAATGCCGGCCAGTGAATTGCACAGCACTCCGCTGATCGAGTGGGGCGGTGCACTCAGATGGTTGCGAACGTCGCGGGCGTCGCAGGAAGTCCGAGCGGCTGCACAGCGCGGAGGAGGGCACGCAACACTATTCAGAGGCGATCCCAGCTACGACGTGTTCACGCCGTTGGCCGCGCCGTTGATGACAATCCACAGACGGCTGAAGTCTCACTTCGATCCAGCCGGCATCTTCAATCCGGGACGTCTCTATAGAGAGCTCTAGCGAGAAGGCAGTGAAAGTACAGCTTTCGAAAGACCTGCAAGGCACCCCGGATGGCGCTGTCGCCGCCGACATCGTGCGCAGCTGCGTACATTGCGGGTTCTGTACAGCAACTTGTCCAACGTACCAGCTGCTCGGCGACGACTTGGATAGCCCGCGTGGACGGATCTATCTCATCAAGGAAGTGCTGGAAGGAGCGCAGCCCAGCGAACGAACACAACTGCATCTGGACCGCTGTCTCACCTGCCTGGCCTGCGAGACGGCTTGTCCATCCGGCGTCCAGTACGGACGCTTGATCGATATCGGCCGCCGGCTGGTCGAGGAGAAGGTCGATCGCTCCTGGGGATCCAGACTCAAACGCGCTGCTCTGAAGCGCGGATTGACAGGAAGGCTGTTCGGCCCGGCGCTCAGCCTTGGGCGATGGGTTCGTCCACTGCTACCACACACTTTGCGCCGCAGGGTCCCGGTTCAGCGAGGCGATGCACCGTGGGCCGGCGGGCGCGCACACGCGCGCCGTATGTTGCTGCCACCGGGATGCGTTCAACGTTCCCTCGCGCCAGAGATCGACGCCGCGACGGCACATGTGCTGGATGCGCTGCAGATCGAAGCAGTGATCCCGAAGCCGGCATGCTGTGGCGCCATTCGCCATCACCTGGGTGACGATGCGCTCGATGAGATCCGTCGCACCATCGATTCCTGGTGGCCACACGTCGAGAGCGGAGTGGAAGCAATCGTGATGAATGCTTCGGGGTGTGGAGCGATGGTGAAGGAGTACGCGTACTTTTTGCGCGACGATCCGGGTTATGCGCCAAAGGCGGCCCGCATCGCCGAGCTGACGCGCGATCTGGCGGAACTGTTGCCGGAACATGCCGAACAACTGGCGCAGCAAGTCAGGCGGCACGAAGAACGGGTGGTGTTTCATCCGCCCTGCACTCTGCAGCATGCACAAAAAGTTCGCGGCGCTGTCGAGAAGACTCTCGAGTCGCTTGGTGCGGTCGTGCTGCCGTTCGCCGACAGCCATCTGTGTTGTGGGTCAGCGGGAACGTACTCGATCCTGCAGCCGGCGCTTGCCGAACAGCTGCGCGAGCGCAAGCTCGAAGCGCTGCAGGTACCGCGACCGGATGTGATTCTGTCTGCAAACGTCGGCTGCATAGTCCATCTGGCAGGTGCATCGCAGATCCCCGTCCGTCACTGGATTGAATGGATTGCGGCGCGACTGCCGGCGAAAGGAGCCTGAATGTTTCACCAGTTGGTCACGCCGGTTGGCGGCAGTCTGATCTGGTCGTGCCTGGTCGCGTCGATTCCCATCGCGGCGGTGCTCGTTCTGCTCGGCGTGTTCCGACGGCCAGCGTGGCAGGCCTCATCGGCCGGTCTCGCAGCGGCACTCGTGCTGGCCATCTATGTTTGGAAGCTCCCCGCGGGCAATGCGCTCAGCAGCGTGTTTGCCGGTGCCACGTTCGCCCTGATACCGGTCATGTGGATCGTGTTCAACGCTCTGGTGCTGTACAACGTGACCGTCGTTTCCGGCCGCTTTCAAAACTTTCGCGACTGGATGCTCGACCATCTGCCGAACGACCGCCGCGTGGTGCTGGTCGTGATCGGCTTCTGCTTCGGCTGCCTGCTGGAGGGAATTGCGGGTTTCGGCACGCCAGTTGCGATCACCAGCGCTCTGCTGATCGCGCTGGGCTTTCCGGCGCTCGACGCTGTGGTCTTCACCTTGATCTTCAATACGGCTCCGGTGGCGTTCGGAGCCTTGGGTGCTCCAGTGACGACGCTCGGCGCAGTCACGCAGCTCTCCGATACGACGCTGGGCGCGATGATCGGTCGGCAGCTGCCATTTTTTGCGTTGTTGTTGCCCTTCTATGCCGTCGGTCTCTACGGTGGCGTTCGCGCTATCAAGGGCGTGTGGCCGGTGCTGCTGATTGCAGGGGCGTCATTCGCGAGCGGTCAGTTCATTGCTTCCAACTATCTCGGCTTCGCGCTGACTGATGTCATCTCTTCGGCGTTCTCGCTGATCGTCACGATCGCGTTCCTCAAGGTCTGGCGGAACCAGCCCGATCCGCAGTTCTCGCTCGCTGCAAAGTCCATCCCGACGCCAGCGCACTCGGCTGCGCCGGCCGCCGGCTGGATTCCGTGGATCATTCTGGCGGCCACTGTCGTGCTGTGGATTCATCTCCACGTCAATCTCGTGGGGCAGGTTGCCGTGCACTGGCCGCGGCTGCACGAAGAGGTGTTCATCACCATCTACGACAAGCCGTATGCGGCGATCTGGACGTTTCAACCGCTCGGAACGGGCACGGCCATCCTTTTTGCAACTGTCATCACGGCATTCGTGGTAAGGCTCAAGCCTCGCCAGGTCTCCGGAGTTCTTCTCACGTCGCTGGCGCAGGTTCGCCTTCCTGCTTTGACGACGACGCTGATCATCGGGCTTGCATACCTGATGAACTATTCCGGCATGACGTACACGCTCGGTGTCGGCGCGGCGTCGGCGGGCGTGCTGTTTCCGCTGTTGTCTGCGTTCCTGGGTTGGCTCGCAGTCTCCCTGTCGGGCAGTGACACTTCAGGTAATGCGTTGTTCGGAAATCTGCAGGTCGTGGCCGCGCGGCAGCTGGACCTGAACCCGGTGTTGATGGCTGCCACCAATTCTTCCGGCGGCGTCTTCGGCAAGATGATCTCGCCGCAGAACATCAGCACCGGCACATCGACGAGCGAGCTCAAGGGGCGCGAGGGTGACGTATTCGCGCGCACCTTCAAGCACAGTCTCATCCTGACGCTGTTGCTGGGGCTGCTCGTGTTGCTGCAGCAGTACGTCTTCCCCTGGATGATCCCGTCTTAGTCTCACCAGATACGCACGCGCGCCGCCGGCTCGAGGTACAGGGCTTGGCCTGGTCGCACGTCGAACGCGTCATACCAGGCGTCGAGGTTGCGAACGGTCGCAATTCGAAAGTTTTCCGGAGCGTGACCGTCGGTGGCGATCTGGGTGCGCAGCGCTTCTTGCCGCGCCTTGCTGCGCCACGCGCGCGCGAAGCCGATGAAGAACTCGCGGTCCAGCTGTTTCACGTACTGCGGGTCGCTGGCCTTGCTGCCGAGCGTATGCCGATAGGCGTCGAACGCAGCGGCGAGGCCGCCGAGATCGGCTACATTCTCGACCAGCGTTTGCTTGCCGTCGATCGCTGCGTCGGCAAGCGGGCGGTAGTTGGAGAACTGCTTCACGAGCGGTCGGGTTGCCGCTTCGTAGCTGGCCATGTCTTCCGCTGTCCACCAATGAGCCTTGCGCCTCGCGGCGTCGTAGTCCGCGCCCAGCGTGTCGACGAAGTGGCTGACCTCGTGACCGATGATCGCGCCGATCGCGCCATAGTTCATGGCGTCCGACGCAGCCGGGTCGAACTTCGGTGGCTGCAGCAGCGCTGCGGAAAAGTTGTACGCATTCTGCTGAAACAGCAGGATCGCGCCCGCGGTTTGCGGCGCAATCCACCATTGCCTGGTATCGACTGGCCGGCCGACGCGCGCGAGTGCTTGCTCGTAGTTCCAACCCGCCAGCCGCTGCAAGTTGCCGATGGGATCGGCGGCGTCGACCCCGAGGCCGTCGTAGTCTTCCCATTTCTCCGGATAGCCCACGCCGAAGTAGACGGTCTGCAGCTTCGCCAAGGCTTGTTGCTTGCTGGCGGGCGAGAGCCAGGTCACCGCTGCGACACGCTGGCGGAAGGCCTCGATCACGTTGCCCGCAATGGCTTGCACACGGGCCTTTTGCTGCGGCGGGAAATATCGCTCGGCGTAGAGTCGACCGAGCAGACCGCTCATCGCCTGCTGAGTCGCCGGCAGCGCTCGCTGTGCACGCGAACCGGGTTGACTCGAAGCTTCGCCACCACGAAGCACCGGCGCCTCCTCGGCAAAGGCGCGCGGCAACACCTCGACGTGTGCGTGAATGACGTGGAAGCGAAGGTAGTCGAGCCACGTGGCCAGCGGCTGCGAAGCGACCAGTGCAGCGGCTCCTGTTACCGCGCCAGGTTGCCAAACGACGAAGGACTGTTGCTTCGACAGCTTCGCCGCGGCGAAGAACGCGTCCCAGTCGATGCCGGGAGCCTGGCGCGCAAAGTCGGCGCGCGTCCACAGATTGTTGGCGTTGCGTTCGTCGCCAGATGCTGCGCGTGTTGCATGAGTTTGTGCGATGGCCACTTCGAGTGCCATGACGCGTGCAGCTCGTTGCTCCGCCTGATCGAACCCGGCAAGCGCCAGCATGCGGCCAATGTAGCGCTCGTATCGGGCGCGCAGGGCCTGGCCGTCGGGCGTGGTGCTCAGGTAAAGGTCGCGATCCCCGAGACCGAGACCTCCTTGCAACAGGAACGCGACATGGTTGGCTTCGCCTTGCAGGCCAGGCTCGACTGACAGGCCCAGCAAGTGCGCCGAATCGTAGATGCCCAGGTTCAACGGGTCGACGTCGGCACGCAATGCGCTGCCGAGGAATCGTGTCAGTGCCGTTGCGTCGCCGATGACGTTGATGCGTTCCATCGTGGGGGCGAGAGGCGTGACGCCCCGCGCTTCAATCGTGGCCTCGTCGAGATAGGCCGCGCGAAAATTCGCGACCTTGCGCGCGTTCGACCCGACGGGTGCGCCCGCTGCATCGTCGACCAGCTGGTCGACTTGTCGGCGGGTGAGATCGTTGATCTCGTTGCGCGCGTTCCAACGTGGCTGGCCGTCGGGAATCTGCGTCGCCTGGAGCCAGGCGCCGTTGGCAAAGGCGAAGAAGTCGTCACCCGGTCGGATGTCAGCAGCCACGCCGGCTTCGACGACGGGTCGAGGTTGCGCCTTCGCCGTGCAGATGCCGGGAGCTGCTGCGGTCAATGCGCAGGAAAGCGCAAGCGTCAGCGTGCCGCGAATGCCAAGGGTGCTGGTCAGCATGATCAGAGCTCTCCGGATGTGCCCCGATGCTAAGGCGCAGACCGGCCGTCTTTGCGACACGTTTGGATCAGGAACGGACTACTATCGGGACCCATGCGGACCGCTTCTGGAATCGTCGCGGCGAGCGCGTTGCTGGTCGCGCTGGTGTGCTGCTCCTATGCGATGGCGCAAGAGTCGATCGACTCCCGCCAGCTCAATTTCCAGCTTCTCGCTGCGGCGCGTGCGGGTGATGCGGCCGCGGTCGAACGCCTGGTGCATGCCGGGGCGTCGGTCAAGACGCGCAATCGCGTCGGCGCCACTCCTTTGCTGGAAGCAGCCCGCGGCGGCCACACCGCCGTCGTGCGCACGCTGCTCGCGGCGGACGCGGACGTCGACCAGGCGAATCTGGAGCAAGCCACTCCTCTGCTGGAAGCCGCTCGCATCGGCCACCTGGAAACGGCCACGGTGTTGATTCAAAGCGGCGCGGACGTGAATCGGGTGGATCTGCAACTGCTCTCGCCGCTCATGCACGCGGTTTATGGCGGGCACACGCCGCTAGTGCGGCTGTTGATCGAGAGTGGCGCGCAGGTCGATCTCGTCGACCGTACCGGCAAGTCCGCACTCGTCTACGCGGCAGGCTCCGGAAACGTGGAGATTCTCGCGCTCATTCTGGATCGCAAGGTCGATCCCAATGAAAAATTCCAGAACGACCTGACCGCGCTCATGTGGGCGGCCGGCTACGGCCACGTCGATGTCATCGAACTACTGCTCGCACGCGGCGCGCGCGTGGACTTGCGGGACAATCGGGGCATGACCGCGCTCATGATCGCCAGCGCCCAAGGGCATCTTGCGGCCGTGCGCAAGCTGCTCGAATCCGGAGCTGACAGATCACTCAAGGATCGAAGTGGGAAGACTGCACGCGATCACGCGGCGGCCGCCGGCCATGCGGAGGTCGTCAGTGTCCTGTCGCCTACTGGATCTCCGCGCCCTGCGAGCTCTGATACACAGTGAGCGACGCGAGATGGTCTGCGAAAGCCGCGATCTCCTGCTCGCTGAAGGTGGCGAACAGCGCGACCATGGCCGGTGCATTGGTCCGCACCTTGTTCTTGAAATCGAGCATCGTGCGCTTCAGGTACTCGGGGTGTTGTCCTGCCAGACGCGGCACGGCGCTGTTGCCCCGAAAATCACCCAGGTGGCACCCGATGCACCCCGCGGATTCCTCGGCGCGCCGCGCGATCTCCACATTGGCGCTCTCGGCTGCGTGACCGATCGTCGGCCACTTCTGCTTCGAGAAGAACTGGGCGAGCAACTTCAACTGCTCGGGCTGCAGCGGCTGGACCAGCGGTCCCATGATGTCGCTGTGCCGCGCGCCGCTCTTGAAGTCCTTGAGCTGCAGGTACAGGTAGTAGTACTGCTGGCCGGCCAGGATCGGGTTTTCAGGCATCTTCGACGCGCCGCCATCCCAGTGACAGGCAGTGCAGGTCTGAATCGCCTCGCGGACCGCAGCGAATTCGTCCTGCGCCGCTGCAGGCGACGCCAGCAACAGCGTCGCCACCGCAAGTGCGATCCGCATCCCTTTATTCTGATAACGCGAAAGCAAGGATGCTGTTGCCACGCTTGGCATCGATTTGCACGTTGCCGCCGGCGGCAACCACGATGTACTGCTTGCCGCCGACTGTATAGGAAGCGGGCGGAGCGTTGACGCCCGCGCCGCACTGGAAACGCCACAGCTCGCTGCCATTCGCCGAATCGTACGCTTTGAACCAGCCGTTGGCCTCCCCGGTGAACACTACGCCACCCGCGGTTGCAAGAATTCCGCCGATCATCGGTTGCGGGGTCTTCACCTGCCAGCGGATCTTGCCGGTGTTGTAGTCGACCGCCGTGACGTTGCCGGACTGCTCCTCGCCCGGAATGACCTTGAACGCGCCGCCGAGCCAGAGCTTGTTACCGCCCGGATAATCCGACTCCTCGACGTGGTAGGTCATGGGTTGATGCAGGTTGATGGCGTACGCCGTGTTTTGCGTCGGATCGATCGCCATCGGCGACCATTCGACGCCGCCGTTCGCTCCCGGCAGCATGCGCGCGCCTTCCTTGGTCGGCAGCACCCAGCGTCCCTCCTGCGACACCATCGGGTCGGAGTAGCGGATCAAGCTGCAATCGTCCGCGCGATGTACGTAGACGTAGCCCGTCTTCCCGCCGTGGAGCAGTCCCTTGACCGGCTTGCCGTTCTTGTCGTTGACGCGCGTGATGATGACCGGGCTGACCGCATCGAGATCCCAGACGTCGTGTGCGATGTACTGGAAGTGGCACTTGTACTTGCCGGTTTGCAGATCAACAGCGACCAGCGAGTTGGTATAGAGGTTGTCGCCCGGCCGAATCGCGCCGTACAGGTCGGGCGAGGGGTTGCCGGCGACGAAGTACACGATGCCGGTTTCACGATCGACCGCCATGTTCTGCCACACGCCGCCGCCGAGCGTTTTGTACGGATCGCCGGCCTTCTTGAGCTGCGCCTTCTCCGCCTTGATATCGCGCTTCATGTCGAGTCCGGTGGCGTCCTTGGTGGCCCACACGCCGACTGAGTTCTCCGGGATCGTGTTGAAGGTCCACAAGAGCTGGCCGGAATTGGCGTCGTAGGCTTTCACGAAGCCGCGAATTCCGTACTCGCCGCCGTTCGTGCCGATCAGCACCTTGCCGTCGACGACGGTGGGCGCCATGGTTTCGCTATAGCCGAGCTCCGGGTCTGCAATCTGCTGCTCCCACACTTGCTTGCCCGTCTTCGCGTCCAGCGCGAGGAGCTTGGCGTCGAGCGTGCCCATGTAGAGCTTGTCGCCGTAAGCGAATACGCCGCGATTGTTCGGGCCGCAACAGAAGGTCGTGATCGGGCCCATGTTGTGCTTGAAATGCCAGAGCTGCGCGCCGGTCTGGGCATCGAGCGCGTACACATGATTGAACGAGGTGGTGACATACATCACGCCGTTCGACACGATCGGGGTCGTTTCCATCGACTCGATGATCTCCGTCTGGAAAATCCAGGCGGGACGGAGCTTCTTCACGTTGGCGCGAGTGATCTGCGCAGCGGGGTAGTAGCGCGTCTGATCGTAGTTGCCGTTCGTGTGCAGGAAATTCTGCGAGTCGCGCGCGGCCGCGTCGATCATCGCCTGGCTGACGGGAGCCGCAGGAGCTTCCGCTGCATCGACGCTCGCAGCGGCGAGCGACAACAGACTCAGGCCAGAGATGACTGCGAGTGTCTCGATAGTCGAGAGTGTACGCGTCATGGGATCACCCCTTTGTGTTCGAATCGGTCAGAGCTCCGACAGCAGCTCTTGCATCTTGGCGCGGTAGGCCTCTTCGCTGATCAGGTTCTTGTCCCGGAGTTCCTTGAGGGTCTTCAGGCGTTGCTCGATGTCCACGCCGGGCTTCGTCGCTGCAGTTGCTGCCGGAGGCGTCACTGCCGCCGGCGCCTGCGACACAGCAGCTGCGCCCGATGCGACAGCTGCGCTGTCGATCTCGACCCAGTCGTTGCGCACGCCGCCTGCAGTCGAATGAAGCTCGACGCCAGGACGCGCCGCGAGGATCCAGTCATGTTCAGCATCCTTGCTGCGCGAACCTTCCCGACGCGGGGTGAAGTCTTCCGTGCGTTGACCGTAGACGCTGCGCTTCCGGTAGCCTGACTGCAACTCACCAAAGATCACGTTGATCTTGCCGTCGACATAGAACACGCGGCCCGCGTTGACGCCGGGGTCCTTCACCAACCCGCCAGCGGCCCGCGGATGGCTGCCGATCGTACTGAACGTCACGTCCTGCCGCGGCCCGGCTTTGGCCAGTCCCGCAGCGATTCGCGGAGCGAGGTTGCGGAGTTCCTCGGCGGTGAAAACCGACCGCTGCGTTTCAGCGGCCGTGTCTGCGTCCACGATGCGAATTCGCAGCGCCGCGAGCGCGCTGCTGATGGCTTCGTTCGCAAGCTGGGCCGGATGAGCGTTCGGCGGCGCGGCTGCGTCATCCTGCGGCTCGAGCTTCACCCATTGATCGTTGGCCGACCACAGCACGACTACATCGCGCGGCGCGTCCGCTGCGCAGGTGATCGCCGCAACCAGCGCCAGCACACCGCTCGCTATCACGAGTTTCATTGTTGTTCGCTGTCAATAGAAAAGAATCGCGCCGATCGCAATGGCAGTCTCTTTGGCTTCGGCCCCACTGTGCGCCGTGGCCTTCGTCTGCGTGTATTCGGCGACCAGATTCAGGAACGAAGTCAGCGGATGATAGATGCCGAGCACGACCGACTCGTTCTTCGAGACCAGCGCTGAGCCGGGTAGATCGGCCGCGCCGAGATCGAGATTGCTCTCGCCGGCGCTCACGCCGATCTTGGTGCCGATGCCGGGGAGCTTGAACGTGGCCTGCACATAAAAGCCATCCGAGTCGCGCTTGTTTCCGCCCTGATCTACGGCATCGAACAGAAAGCCGGTGGTACCGAGGCCTTCGCCTTGGTAGTAGTAGGCGACGGCCTCGAAGCCGGCAAGACCGACTTTGGCGCCGACGTCGTAGCCGAGCGCGTCCTCGTTGCCGAAGCCGCCGGCGCTCTTGATCTGCTGGGTGATCGCGCTCACCCAGATCTTGCCGTTGAAGTTTTTCGGATCGCCGAAACTGAAGGCCGCCTTGCCCTCCAAGCCGTAGGTGCTGCCCTCCTGATTGAAGTCGGCGGCATTGAGGCTCTGGCCGGACAGATCGACCAGGCCCCACGGGTCAACGACCGCCACGTTGAATTGGAAGCCACCGAACTTCGGCGAGGAGTATTGGATCTGACCCTTCCAGTCGGCGTACACGTAACCGACGCCGATGCGACCGAGCGAAGTGTTGCCGCCACCGCGCGTAAGGTCGGACACCGTGCCGACGCCCAGCAGTGTCATGTCGGACAAGATTGCGTCCGAGCCGAACAGGCCCAGGTCGCGACCGATCCTGATGCCGCCCCAATTGCCGGACCACTCGAGGTACACCTGACGCAGGTTTTCCGAGTTGAGGCCGAGGCCGCCGTCGAGCGGGGCGCCGGTAATCGCGTTCTGGTTGCCGCCGTCGATGCCGGGCTGAAAGCCGATCATGACGCCGTACTTGTTGTCGCCGTCGGTCTTTTCCGCATGGAAGCCGAGCCACGAAGGCAACAAGCCGGTGCGGATGTTGTTGTCGTTGTAGTCGCCGCCCGAGAGCGAGCCGCAGGCGAGCCCGCCGCCGATGATGGCGCCGCTGGCCGGGGAATCGCATTTCACATCGCTGGCGAATCCGTTGATGTTGCCGCTGAAGTCGATCTTCCATTCGCCCACTTCGATCGCGTCCAGCGCAGCTGCGCCCTGCGAGGCCAGCAGAAGCGCCAAGGCGCCGGTCGACGCAACGAGCCGTTTATCAACTTTCATGGTGAGTTCCCCTGCTGCTCGAACCAAGGAGTCGCTGCGTCGCGTCCCACACGCGTCGCGGACGTCAGCGAGCCAGGCAGTTGCAACGACCATGCCAAGCGCGTGACGACCGCTACGCACGATTTACAGCCGGCCGCGAGCCGTGGTTGCGTTCGCAACTGTTTGGATGTGCAATCGGCGCGCATATGGGCAACAAACCCGGGCTCTACCTCGGCCTGACCAAGACGCATCCTCAGTACATCGCAGCGGTGGAAGCGCTGGGACGTGCTGTTCGTGAGAGTGGGCCGCTCGATTCAAAAGCGCTGCATCTGGTGCAACTGGCTGCCGCTGCTGCGATCCGCTCGGAAGGTGCAGTGCACAGTCATGTGAGACGCGCCCTCCAGGAAGGAGTGACGCCGGATGAAATCCGCCATGCCCTGATTTCACTGACCAGCACGATAGGATTTCCGAACGTAACCGCGTCGCTCAGCTGGTGTGAGGACGTGTTCAAGGCAGCAAAGACGAAGTCAGCCCGATGAAGCACCTCTGGTGCCTTGCGTTGGCGGCCGCGTTGGCGAGCGGCGCTGGTGACGCCGAGAGCCTCACGCGTGAGCAAATCCAGCAACGCCTCGCAAGTCCTCCGGCAGACTTCAAGAACCTGGAAGCTCCCGGCGCGAACCTCTCCGGCATCGACTTTGCCGGCGCCAGCTTGTTCGGTGCGAACCTCAAGGGAGCCAACCTGACCAATGCGAACCTTGCGCGCTGCAACCTCAACGTAGCGATCCTGCGGGATGCCGTGCTGGTGAATGCCGATCTGCGCGAGGCGAAGTTGTTCTCCAGCGTTCTGGCGCACGCAGATCTGAGCAAGGCTGATCTCAGAGGCGCCCAGATGATGGGCAATTTCGAGCGCGCAACGCTCGATGGCGCGAACCTGGAGCGGGTGCAAGGCGGCGCCGACATGCGCAATCAGCCGATGGGTCTGGTCCGCCTCGTGCTGGCCGGGGCACGTCTCAAGGGCGCGCGACTGGCGCAGGCCAATCTCTCGCGTGCCGATCTGAGTTTCGCGGATCTGCGCGAAGCCGACCTGAGCGGTGTCGACTTGACGCGGGCAACGCTGACGGGTGCGGACTTCACCGGTGCAACGCTGACCAACGCCACGCTGGACGGAGCGCAGATTCAGCAGGCGATCTTCAAAGGCGCAGTCGGCATGGAAACGTTGCGAGGGCTGGATACGGCCGAAGGCCGCGACACCGCGATCTTCGACCGCTGATGAGCGGACCGCTCGCTACCACTTCAAGCGGGCGCCGACCCAGGCTCCACGAGGCGGGCCCGCGCCGAGAAAGCGGGCATCCGTGAATTCTGCGAAGACCTCACCGGGCTGGCCCAGCACGCCGAAGGTTTCGTAGTCCTTGTCGAAGACATTCTCGACGCGCGCGAACAGCATCAGGTTGTCGCTGACATGCCAGGCGCCGCGCAGGTTCAGGATGGCGTAGCCGGCGGTCCGGTCGAGCAGATTGGCTTCGTCGCCGCGCAGATAAACACCCGAGCGCACGAGCACGTCCGCGCCCCACTCGAAACGATCGCTCACTGAGAAGTCGATGCCGAGGTTGGCCTGGTGTTGCGGAATGCCAGGAATGCTCGAGCCGGAGGTCACCAGCAGCTTGTCCTCGCCCACGATCGCGGAGGAATCCGGCGCTGCCTCGAAGACGGGATGATTCGGGCTGTTGACGATGAAGTCATCGTCGAACGTAGCCTCGAGGTAGCTGTATTCGAAGAACCAGTGGAAGCGCTCGAGACGCTGCGACAGGCTCAGCTCGATGCCGGTGCGCAAGGTATCGCCCACGTTGTCGAAGAAGCCGACGTTGGCCTGCGCTCCGCCGGTGGTCTGAAACAGGATGTCGTTGTGATTGCGGGTGTAGAAGCCGCCGACGTGCCAGCGCAACCCGTCGTTGCCCGCACTGCGCAACCCGATCTCGGCGCTCTTCGCCACGACCTGCTCGAGCGGTGGATCGGCGAGGAATGCATTGGGGAGATTGCACGGTGCATCCTCGCTGGCGCATGCCAGCTCGACCGGCGAGGGAGCGCGCGTCGATTCGCCGTAACTCGCGTAGAGGCTCAGTGTCGGGGCGAGGCGCCACGTGATGCCGACGGCGGGGTTGAAGCGACTGTAGTCATGTTTGCCATCGAGCTGCGGATTGTCGCCGCTGCGATCGGACAGCTCGATGCGGGTATCGTCGTAACGACCGGAAACCGTCGCGGCGAGGTTGTCAGTCAGCTTCAGCGTATCGAGGAAATACGCACTCGCGCTGCGCACATCGCTGCCAACGGCAGTCGCGAACTCCTGCGCGAAGATTCCGGTCCTCGTAGTGGCGCGATTCTCGGTCAGGCTGGCCACCTCCAGTGCCGAATCGAACCGCGTCTTGCCATTGCTGTAAGCGACTCCGAGCGTGATGTCGTTTTCGGCGCCGAACAGCCGCGATTGCACGCTGAGCTGTGCCGAGCCGCCGTAGCTTTCCTGTTCGCGCCGGCCGATGTTGTTGATCGCATTCAGTTCGCTGCCTTCCACTTCCGCGGGAATGGGTTGACCCTCGAGATCGAGGACCGGCCGGACGTCGTCATTACCTCCCGCTGAGCACTGGTCTTCCTCGACCAGAAATTCGCCGCCGTCGAGCTCGCATGCGTCGAACACGGTGCCATCGCCGTTGAAGGTGTCGGTATTCAGGCGCCGATAGAACGTGTTGCCACTGATGCGCAACGCATCGGAGAGGGTGCGTGAGCCTTCCAGGACCAGCGCCGCGTGCTCGTTCTGCGTCACGTCCGGATGAGTGAACACAGCAGCGCGATCGATTGCGAGCAGCTCGGCTGGTGCAGGGCCGTTGCCGCGCAGCTCGGTGTTTGCGTAGGCGGCGCTGAGGTCTGCAGTCCAGTTCGACTCGTGCCGGCTCACGGCACCGTACAGGCGCAGTGCCTGCGACTTCGAATCCTCGCGCCAGCCATCTTCTTGCAGATAGTCGGCGTCGCCATAGAACCCCCAGCGTCCATTGTTACCGCCAGCCTGGACGGATGAGGCGAGGCGGCCAAACGATCCGTCGTAGATCTCGGCCTGTGTACCTTGGTAGCTGAAACCGTTCTTCATCTGCACGGACAGTGCGCCGCCGAGGGTGTTCAGACCGAACACGGGTTGTGTCCCGGCCAGCAGTTGCACGCTATCGATTGCCGACATCGGGATGAGGTCCCAGTTCACCGTATCGCCGAACGGATCGTTGATGCGCACACCGTTCTGGTAGACGGCCAATCCCTGCGGCAGTCCCAGCAGCGGCGATGCGGTGAAACCGCGAAAGTTGAAGTCGGGTTGCAGCGGGTTGTTCTGAGCATGATTGATGCTCACGCTGCTGAACTGCCGATTCAGGAAGTCCGTCAGATCGAACGACTGCGAGCGTTGCAGCTGCTCGGCGAGGGCGCGCTGCACATTTGCCGGTACCAGTGCTGGATCGATGGCGGTGCCATAAGGCGCCACCACGACGACTTCCTCGAGCGGAGCAGGGGTGGCAGCCTTCGCGCACGTGACCGCGCCGCCGATGCAGATGGCGCAGGTGAGGGCTTGCAGCTTCACGTTTCGTCGATCCAGCCGCGGGCGCGCGCCGCGTCCAGGAACTCGATGATCTCCGCTGGCCGTGTGTGTGGGTTCGAACGGCGCACGACCTCCGCCACGACAGCGTCGCGGTCGCGGGAACCGTCGCACAGTCGCAAGATAGCCGCAGCAGTCCGATTGAGCTGGACCGGTCCATTCGGACTGAGGAGCACCATCACTCCATCCTTCGCCTCGTCGCCCTTGTCGCCCTCGAGACGGATGCCTTGTGCAAGTCTTACGCGTCGCTGTCCGCGCGCTCTCGACATGACTGGATCCCGCTGCAAAATGCTTCAGGCGCCTCAACAGCGCTGGATTTGCAGAGAAGCAGGTACCGTGCCAGCGACTAGGACTCGGTGCGTGAGCGCTGTTCCGCAATACCGAGCCGCCGGCAACGGCGATACAAGGTGTTGCGGCTGATTCCGAGCTGGTGGGCGGCCCGCGTCATGTTGCCATCGCACTCGCGGATAGTGCGCAGCAGCTTCTCGCGCTCGCCGGACTCAAGTTGGCCGCCTTGGACTAGCGGCGCACTGTCGCCCGTGCCCCCGTCGCGAACTTCGCTGGGCAGGTCTCTGAGCCGCACGACGCCGCCATCGCATATCGCCAGAGCAGTGCGGATCACATTGCGCAGCTCCCGGACATTGCCTGGCCAGCTATAGGCGAGCAGTTGCTCGAACGCATCGACCTCGATGGCGGCGGGCCGGCTGTCGCTGGTTTCGACCGCGAGAAATTCGCGGATCAGCCGCTCCTTGTCGCTGCGCAGCGCGAGCGGCGGGAGCTCGAGCGTGATGCCGTTGAGCCGGTAGTACAGGTCTTCGCGGAATTCCCCGCGCGCGATCATTGCGCGCAGATTCTGATGCGAAGCGCAGATGACCCGCAGATCGACCTTGAGCGCTGTCTCGGTGCCGAGCGGTACCACTTCCTGTTCTTCCAGTACGCGCAGCAGTCGCGTTTGCAGCCCGAGCGGCATGTCGCCGATCTCATCGAGGAACAGCGTGCCGCCCGAAGCCTGCAGGATCTTGCCTTTCATGCCCTCCTTGCGCGCGCCCGTGAAGGCGCCCGAACGATAGCCGAACAACTCGCTTTCGATCAGCGATTCGGGGATCGCCGCGCAATTGAGCGCGACGAAGGGCATCGCCGCCCGATCGCTGGCGCCGTGCAATGCGCGTGCGAACATTTCCTTACCGGCGCCGGTGGGTCCCTGGATCATGACCGGCACGCGCGAAGTCGCGATGCGGTGCGCGCTGCGCACATTTCGCAGCATCAGCGGGTCCTCGCCGGCGAGCTCCTCCAGCGTCAACGGCGATTTCGGTGCCTCGGCGGCGGCGAAACGGATGATCCGCGGTGTCGTCGTCGTCGGTGGCATCGGCGAGCTGTACGCCGGCCGGGTAGCCGGTGCACGGTGATCGAGACTTGCGAAGAAGCGCCGGCCGAGCTGCGCATGGCGCACCGGCTGCAGCTCGCCGCGCGCGCCGCGCGACGGCTCCACGACTTCGTCTGCGCGAATATCGAAAATTTCGTCGATCCGGCAGCCGATCATCTCGGAGCGGCTGGCGGCTCCGAGCAGGTGCACGGCTGTCTCGTCGACTGCAATGATCGTCGCGTCCTTCGCCAGCGCGATCGCGCCGTCGTGCTGCAAGTTGACGAACTCGGGCCGCGCGTGAAATCGAAACACGATGTCGTGCTGGAAGTGATGCAGGAACAGGTATTTCTCGATCAGCCGCGCCGACATGTTCACCAGTGCCATCGTGTGTCCGAAGCCGGCGCGCGGGTCGCGCGCGTTGAGCGTCGAGGCGTCGAGCACGGCGACCAGCGCTCCCGCTGGATCGCGGATGGGCGAGCCGAAGCACGTCAGCCCGATGTGGCTGCTGCGAAAGTGCTCCTCACGGTGCACGATGATCGGCCGGCTCTCCGCGATGCAGGTGCCGATGCCGTTCGTACCCTGCCGGCGCTCGCTCCAGTCCGCGCCGGTCACGAGTCCCGATGAGCGAAACGTACTCGCCAGCGTTGCGTCGGTCTTCTCGTAGAGCACGATGCCGGTGGCATCGGTGAGAATCAGGGCGTAACCGGACTCGGCGATATATTCGTACAGCCAGTCGATTTCTGCAGAGGCCACTTGCAGCAGCTCGTCATGCTGCTCGCGGCGCTCCGCGAGCATCGCTGCGTCGACGATTGTCGCTGAATAGTGGCGCGCGGGATCCAGCGCATAATCCAGGGCACACCGTCGCCACGAGCCGCCAATCACAGGGCTCAGCGCCGAGCTCCCTGCGATCGCGTCACCGGTCGGGTTACGCACGAACTGCAACACCGTTGCAGCGTGCTTGGTCGCAGCCGTTTCCCCCACGGTCATGCTCCTCTTCTACGTGCCGCTGACTGTAACACCGGTGTCACCTGTCACGTATCAGTGTCACGCCCATAGGCACAGTTGGGACACTGCGCGGGGCCGCGGCGTACACTCCGGGGCGCCTGTCACTCCCTGACGGAGAATTTCACGCATGCGGCGCCGCATCCTGGGGCTCGCCATCGTTGCCGTAACGCTGGCGGGCCCGGCCGAAGCAACTCGCTTGTACGTCTCCAACGAAGACGGTCACAGCGTCACGGTGCTGGACGCCGACAGCGCTGCCACGATTGCGACGATCGCCGTCGGCAAGCGTCCCCGTGGAATGAAGCTCAACCATGACGGATCCCGGCTGTTCGTGGCAGTCAGCGGGTTGCCCAAATGCCCGCCGTCTGTTCCGGACGAGGAGTGCGCCAAGCTCGAGCGGGACCTGAAGGCCGACGGCATTGCCGTCGTTGATACGGCAACCCACCAGGTCGTGAAAGTATTACACGCCGGCTCTGACCCCGAGCAGTTTGCGCTGAGCCGCGACGGCAAAAGGCTGTTCGTGGCTAATGAGGACTCGGCGACCCTGTCGGTCGTTGACGTTGCCAACGGCACGGTCGTGCAGCGTGTACCTGTAGGCCGCGAGCCCGAAGGAGTTGCTGTAACCCCTGATGGACGCTGGGTTCTGGTGACCAACGAATCCGACAACTCCGTGTCGATCATCGATACCGGCACGCTGAAGATCGTCAAAGCGGTGCAGGTCGGCAAGCGTCCGCGCGATGTCGCATTCACGCCGGACGGTCGGACGGCGTACGTCTCGGGTGAATTCGATGCCTCGGTGTATCGCATGGCGCTGCCGCAGGGCGAGCCGGTCGAGCGTGTGGTGGAGCTGCGCAAGGAGGCGCGCCCGATGGGGATCCTGCTCGATTCAGGCCGCAATCGGCTCTACGTGAGCACCGGCCGCGGCGGCAGCGTTGCGGTTATCGACAGCGCGAGCAACAAGCTCGTCACCGAGGTGCAGGTCGGCACGCGGCCGTGGGGCATTGCGTTGTCCAAGGATGGGCGCTGGCTCTACACGGCCAACGGGCCATCGGACGACGTCACTGTGGTCGATACATCGACTCTGCGCGCCGTGCGGCACCTCAGCGTCGGCCGCTCGCCGTGGGGCGTCGTGGTGGGGCCCTAGCCGCTCAACCCGCAGCTGCGGTACGCCTCGGCCTGGGTTTCCCGATAGCGCTTCGCCATCTGCTTCGCGGTGTCGGAGTCGCGGAAGATCCCGCCGCCTTCACCGGGGAGGGTCGAATACTTCGCGTAGGTCGAAGCCTCCACGAATTCATCGTAGCTCAGGGCGTTGGCTATGCGGTCGATGGCACAGGAGCACTGATACAGGTTTTCGAGCTTGCCCCCGTGCGTGGCGATGCATTCTTGAACGAATTCCACGCGCGCCACCGTCGGGTAATTGTTGACGGGCGAGTCAGCGCCGGCCGCGGAACTGATGCAGAGCGTCGCCGTACAAAGCAGGGCTGGCAATGCCGGCATTTGGCATGTGCGTTGCATTGTCACCATGAGTGTCACTCGGTTCGTAGCGGCTGAGAGGGGATTGAAACATGAAACAGCAACGTCTCTACATACTAATCGGTGCGGCGGCCGCCGCGACGATGGGTTGGTGCGGGATGGCGGTCGCCCAGGGGCAGGGGCTCGAACAGCTCATGGCCAAGTCTTCCAACTGGGCGACGCAGGCAGGCGACTACGCCAACCATCGCTATAGCGATCTCAAGCAAATCGACAGCAGTAACGTCGGGCAGCTGCAGGTTGCCTGGACGATGTCGACGGGCGTGCTACGCGGTCACGAAGGCTCTCCGCTGGTGATCGGCGACACGCTGTATCTGCATACGCCGTTTCCGAACAATGTTTACGCGGTCAACCTGAAGGACCAGTCGTTCAAGTGGAAGTACGAGCCCAAGCAGAACACCGATGTCGTGCCGGTCATGTGCTGCGACACGGTCAATCGCGGCCTCGCGTACGGCAACGGCAAGATCCTGCTGCAGCAGGCCGACACGACGCTGGTCGCGCTGGACGCCAACACGGGCAAGGTCTTGTGGACGGCGAAGAACGGCGATCCGAAGATCGGTGAGACGAACACCAATGCGCCGCACGTCTTCAAGGACAAGGTGATCACCGGTATCTCCGGCGGCGAGTTCGGCGTGCGTGGTCGCTTGATCGCCTATGACCTGAACTCCGGCAAGAAAGTGTGGACCGCCTGGAGCACCGGACCCGACCAGGAACTGCTCGTCGACCCGCAGAAGACGATGACCTGGACCAACGGCAAGCTCGCACCGGTCGGCGCCGACTCGTCCATCAAGACGTGGAAGGGCGATCAATGGAAGCTCGGCGGCGGTACGACGTGGGGCTGGTATGCCTACGATCCGAAGCTGAACCTCGTGTACTACGGCACGGGCAATCCCGGCACTTGGAATCCTGCGCAACGGCCCGGCGACAATCGCTGGTCGATGACGATCTTTGCGCGCGATCTCGATACCGGCATGGCGAAGTGGGCCTACCAGATGACGCCGCACGACGAGTGGGACTTCGACGGCATCAACGAGATGCTGCTCGTCGACCTGACGATCAAGGGCAAGAAAGTGCCGTCGCTCGTCCACTTCGATCGCAACGGCTTCGGTTACACGCTGAACCGCGAGAGCGGCGAGCTGCTGGTCGCGCAGAAGTACGATCCGAAGGTCAACTGGGCCACTTCGGTCGACATGAAAACCGGCAGACCGATCGTCGACAAGAAGTTCTCGCCAGGCACGACCGGACCGGACGTGAACGTGAAGGACATCTGTCCGGCCGCGCTCGGCTCGAAGGATCAGCAGCCGGCGAGCTATGACCGCAAGTCCGGCCTGATCATGGTGCCGACCAACCACGTGTGCATGACGTACGAGCCTTTCCAGGTCGAGTACACGGCAGGTCAGCCGTTCGTCGGCGCGACGTTGACGATGTATCCGACGCCGGGCAGTCACGGCGGCATGGGCAACTTCATCGCGTGGGATGCGGCGCAGGGCAAGATTGTCTGGTCGAAGCCCGAGCGCTTCTCGGTGTGGTCCGGCGCGCTCACGACGGCGGGCGATATCGTTTTCTACGGAACGCTCGAGGGCTACATCAAGGCAGTCAGCACCAAGGACGGCAAGGAGCTTTGGAAATTCAAGACGCCCTCCGGGATCATCGGCAACGTGTTCACGTATGAGTACGGCGGCAAGCAGTACGTCGGCACGTATTCGGGCATCGGCGGCTGGGCAGGCATCGGCATGGCGGCCGGTCTGACCGGCAACACCGAAGGCCTCGGCGCAGTCGGCGGCTACAAGGATCTCGCCAAGTACACGACGCTCGGTGGATCGCTGTTCGTGTTTGCCTTGCCGGATTCGGCGCGCACTGCGAGTCGGTGAGGGGTCGACTGATGAAGCGTTTCCTGATGGTGCTCGCGCTCGGTTTGTCGAGCGCGAGCGTGGCCGATAACGCCTCGATCGATTTGTATCAAGTGCAGGACGGCACCAAGGTCGACGCCAAGACACTGATGGGATGGAAGACGTGGCGTGCGCTCGCGTGCGAGCGCTGCCACGGAGCGCAGCAGGAAGGTCTGGTCGGACCTTCCTTGATCGACTCGCTCAAGGTGCTTTCGAAAGAGGACTTCCATACGACGATCATGAAGGGGCGCCCCGAGAAGGGCATGCCGAACTTCGACACCAGTCAGATGGTGACTCAGAACTGGGAAGGGTTGTACGCATATCTGAAAGGTCGCTCCGACGGCAAGATCCAGCCCGGTCACTTGTACCCCATCGATTCGAAATAGCTGGACCGGCAATGTGCAAGATGCTTGGCCTGATAGCGCTGCTGTTCGCGTCGGTAGCCCTCGGCCAGGGCGCGGCGCCGGCCTCAAGCGACGAGCATGTTCTGCGCGTGTGCGCCGACCCGGACAACCTGCCGCTCTCCAATGCGCGCGGCGAAGGTTACGAAAACAAAATTGCCGAACAGCTGGCGCGCGACCTCGGACGGAAGCTGGAATACACATACTTCCCGCAGCGCATGGGCTTCGTGCGCAACACGCTGCGCCAGAAGGATCCGCAGACGCAGCAGTTCAAGTGCGACGTGATCATCGGCGTGCCCAAGGGCTATGAGCTCACGGCGACGACGCGGCCGTACATGCGCTCGACGTACGCGCTGCTGTTCCGGCATCGTCCGGAGCTCGAGAGCCTCAAGACAGCCGACGATCTGTTGAAGTTGCCGCCGGAGCGCCTGCGCGCGCTGCGAATCGGCGTGTTCGGACGCTCGCCCGGGGCAGACTGGCTGTTGCGCAACGAATTGCTCGATCACGCCGTGATGTACGCACCGCAGAGCGGCGATCCTGCCGAGAATCCTGCGCATATCATCGAGCGCGAGCTCGACGCCGACAAGATCGATCTGGCGATTCTGTGGGGTCCGATGGCGGGATTCCTGGTCGGCCGGCACGCCGACTCGCCGGCCTGGCGGGCCGTGCCCTTCGCGATGGATCGCGAGATCAAGTTCGATTACGAGATCTCGATGGGTGTCCGCTTCGGTGAGAAGGAATGGAAAGACACACTCGACCAGTGGATCGCCAGTCACGAAGAGGGCGTGCGCAGCATTCTCACCAGTTTTTCGGTGCCGCTGCTCGATGCCAATGGCAACGTCACTGCGAACATCAGCACGAGAGTCGAACCATGAAGACACAGGCCGCAGTCGGGTATGCCGCCGGTAAACCACTCGAAGTCACCACCGTCGATCTGGATGGACCGCGCGACGGCGAGGTGCTGGTCGAGATCAAAGCGAGCGGCGTGTGCCACACCGACGAGTTCACGCGCTCCGGCGCGGACCCCGAGGGCCTGTTCCCGGTGATCTTCGGGCATGAAGGCGCG